>SAMEA104315424__coassemble_317_pt1 | contig 125960 bp, 112 predicted proteins | sample SAMEA104315424__metabat2_low_PE_031 | metagenome-assembled genome bin SAMEA104315424 (sample SAMEA104315424) | gut metagenome | biome: Monkey gut; feature: monkey-associated habitat; material: faeces | place: China | collected 2013 | reverse complement strand
GAGAAATAACTGATTTTGAATAATGTACTTGATGGCTACTCAAACGAGCAGCCATTATTTTTTTATTGACTTTTTTCAAGTAATAGTGTATTATAACAATGTGAAGTGTGCAGTTCACAATTTTAGGAGTAAAAGAGGTGATTAAAAGTGTCGAGAGTATACACCAGTTACAGTGAGGAAGAATTTGCTCTAATATCTAATGAATGCGAGCAATATGGAATGACCCCCTCTGCATTCCAAAAGTATTGTGTACTATTATACTTAGGACAAAATGCCGAGGAAATTAAAAAGATAGATATAGAAGAAATGAAACAAATTATGAATCAAGAACTTAATAACAAAAAAGTTGGAGACAAATTCATTGTAAGTGCTTTGTTACCACCGGAAAAGTGGTCAAATCTAAATCGAAGTCAAAAAATCACATTAAGCCTATATTTAAAGAACATAATAGAAAACTGTTCTGACAGATTTAGAGTATGTGATATTTTACACAATAATATCAAGCAATATGAAAGATACTAAAGTCAAGCGAAAGAAAAAATGTTATGGATTATTTGAAAACGGCAGATGAAATTGTTGATGTCTATTTTGTCACATATATAGAGTCTTGTGATAAGAATAATAATTCACATTCTACATCTTGGAGAAATAGATATATAGGTCAAGACGGTGTTATCTATATTCTTAAGAATGGAAACAGACAATTCTTTGTTTGGCATCCTGTTGACGATGATTTTAAACCAATTACTTCTTTGGGAATTATTAGTTCCCGTGATGATTATTATATTAAAAAGAACAATCTATTAGTAACAACTCAGAATTCCATTTACAAATTCAGGCTTATCAACAAGGAGGTGAACACTGATGATAAAACTTAACAAAATGGAACAAAATGAATATAACGCTTTTATTGTTGCTGTTGTTCCTTCATTATTACCCGGCACATACCACTTTAGAGACTTTTTCACAAATAGAGTTACATCTGCAAGAATCGGTCGTAAATTCTATGAAGATGTTGTCAATGGTATATATCCGCATATTTCTCTTGTTGGGACAAAGGCTTCAGAAGGTTATATTTGTTCTTGAGTAAATACCTGATTTCTCATAATGTACTTGATGGCTACTCAAACGAGCAGCCATCTTTTTAATATGCCGGAATACCGTATCCGTAGATAACAGAGCTTCCGACAGGGTATGTTTTGGTTCTGCAAGTGTCGCCTGAGTTGCCCTCAACGGTATAGACTGTACCGTTTTCGCATTTCTGAACAATACCGGTGTGGTCTGTCACACCGTCGCCCTCCCAGTCAAAGAAAATGATTGTACCGGGCGAAGGCTCATACGAACCGTCTGCCCACTGTCCTCGGTCTCTGAACCATTGTACACCGTTTACACAGCCGGCATACTTTGGAATAATACCGGCGTCGATATATCCGCACTCGTTAGCACACCAAGAGACGAAGCAGGCACACCATTCTACACGGGAGTCAAATCCGTACCAAGACCAGTAAGGCTGACCGCCTACATTACCCACCTGTGACAAGGCAACCGTTACGATTTGGTCGTCGCTGTATCCGATACCGTAAAGCACCTGAGACCATAGTTGATTGTTTTCGTCCTTTAGCAGCTCGGCAAGATACTCTTTCTGCTCCTGATTAAATCCGTACATAGCCGCCATTTCATCAACGGTCTTGTGCGATACCGTGATATACAGGAAAGTTTCTGTTACTGTGGTTTCGGTCTGTACGATGTTGCCGTGTCCGTCGTCGCTTTCTTCGATTTCGGTATGGGTTTTCGTTTCCGTTCGGGAAGAAATATCGTTCATTTCCCAAAAAATATCCGACAGTAGCTGCTTCTTGGTTTCATCAACCGTAGCAACCTCCATCGGATTGTCGGGGTCGGTATTCACTTTAACAGAATAGACCGCAAGAACATCTTTCCAAACAGCTCTGCTTCCGCTCATTTCAAGCACATCATAGCTTACAGAGTTCTTTTCCTGTTCCAATCGGTCATCATATTCCTGATTGATTTCCTGAACGACTGTCTGCATTGACATTCCCGTGCCGGAATCCTCTCCCGAAAAGAAGATACCGAACACAGAACCTGCAATCAAGGCTACAAGACATAGCACAATAATTACTACCACCGCAACCCAACCGCCGGCAGCGATAGCGGCAATAAGACCTTTTACCGCCGCTATGATTGCTTTTACTGCGGCAATGGTGGCTTTGGCTGCGGCTTTAATCGTAGCGGCTGTTGCTTTGGCTGTGGCTTTTGCCGCCTGTGCCGCTTTCTGCGAAGCCTTAACTGTCGCCTGAGCTGTTTTCTGTGCCGCTTTTGCCGCTTGCTGACTGGTTTTTATCGCAGTCTTTGCAGTCTGCTCAGCCGTCTTAACCGATTTCTGTGCGGTCTTTGTTGCTTCTTTTCCGGCAAACTTAATGGTTTTCTTTCCGGAGGAAGTGGCAGACTGCTTTATGGTCTTTTCCGCCTTATCGACAGTCTTAATCGCAGAGCTTGTGTTTTGCGAAGCCTGTTTTCTCAAAGACTGCTCGGCTCGCTGCTGCTTGAAACGCTGAATACCGTCCTTTGCGGTGCGGATATTCTCTTTTGTGGTTTCAAGTCCCTTTCGTCCCGCCTTGTCAAACGCATAGGCACCATCGTGAAACACCTCGTCAATACCGCTTTCCAGTTTATCGGAAGCGTATTCCTCGGCAGAACTGCTGTTGGCATTTACCGACCGCTCCGCCTTTTCTTTTGTTGCGATATACGCCTGCTTCATTCGTTGGGTTGCGACGGCAGCCTTATCTATTGTTCGTATCGTACCTTTTGCATTGTCTTTCGTTTTAATATCAGCCATACAATCCCTCCTTCCTATGCAGGCTGAACTACCTGTTGTATTATTCGTTTATTAGCTTCGCCACTACAACAAGTCTGCCGTTTGTCCGGGAATACTCACAGGTGGAAAGGGTCAGGAGCTTGTCGCCGTATTCGGCGGTTATGCCGGTTTCGTAAAGCGACAGTTTCTTGCACTTCTCAACATAGGCAGTGAAATCCTCGGCGGTGTCCGCATTGACGAACTGATAATATTTGAAGCTGTCGGGACTATCCGTATATACTACGGTTTTGAACACGGCAATTACTTCATAGGTCTGTCTATCGGTCAGCGTATCAAAGGATACTGTTTTGTGCTTTTCCCAAAAGCTCTTGTCCTTGAATTTCATAAGACCGGCGAACATAGAGCCGTCGTTCATATGATGACCGTAGATAATGATATTGTCGCTTGGCAGTTCCATATCGCAGTTTTCCTGAACATAAGGACAGCCGTAGTCGGTGTATGCCTTATCAAAGCCGTGCTTCAGATAGAAGTTCGGGTTGTCCTTTGACTGCATAACGGGATAATTGATTTTTGTGTCCTCAACCTTAATCCAGCCGACCATATCGTTATTTTGCAGATAAAGCTCCTGATACTCCGGGATAAAGGTCTTTTCTTCGGAGTAGTTCATCAGCTCTGTGGTTTCTTCAGGCTCGGTCTCCACAACCTCAATCAGATTGTCGTACATCTCAGCCTGCTTTGCAGAGTCGCAATAGTGCTTGATGAGAAAACCTGAACTGACGGCAAATACAATGCTGAAAGCACAGATTATGGCAATATAGATTTTGTTTTTCATAGGTGTTTCCTTTCTCATTTACAGAATAGGGCAAGGGTTATGCACCCTCGCCCGGTTTGGTTGTCATCAGCTTATACAGCTTCGTATTCTTCGGGAACTTATTTGCAAACGGCACAAGCGAACTGCCGACCTTAATCAATCCGTGTCCTGCGTCAACATTCGTGATATACGAAAGCTGGAGGTCAGAAATGTTAAGGAGCTTTGCAAGCTCAATTCTGTCGGTTGACGCCTGATTGAGCATAATCAAAAACTCGCTGTTTGCAAGCATAGTTCTCGCTGTATGGCTCTGCAAAAGGTCGTCCACATTCTGTGTAATGCCGGTGGCATAAGCGCCGTACTTTCTTACACGCTTCCAAAGCGTAAACAGGAAGTTTGCAGAATACTCGTGCTGGAACAGGAGGTAGATTTCATCAATGAAGATAAAGGTCTGCTTACCTTTAGCACGGTTCTGTGTAATACGGTTCAGAATAGAGTCGAGGACGACAAGCATACCGATAGGCATAAGCTGCTTGCCGAGGTCAAGAATGTCATAACAGATAAGTCGGTTATCCGTATCAACATTGGTTGGCTTTGCAAAGGTATTCAAAGAACCGTGAGTAAACAGCTCGATAGCAAGGGCGATTTCCTTTGCTTCCGGCTCGTCCTGTTTCAAAAGCTCCGCACGAAAATCCTGCAAGGTAGGAACAGTACCGGTATATCCTCTCTGCTGATAGTCTCGGTAAACACTTGCTGTACAACGGTCGATGATAGATTTCTGCTTTGCTCCGAGGTTTGTACCGCCGATAAGCTGTTCGCAAAGGGACATAATGAACTCGGATTTCAGGATAACCGGGTTTGCTCCGTCGCCGTATTCCTTGTTCATATCCATCGCATTGATATGGCTCGGAGAAGTAGCGGAAATATTGATTATTTCGCCGCCGAGAGCTTTTACAAGCTGCGAATACTCTCGCTCAGGGTCTATGATAATAACATCTGCATTGGAGGAAAGAATGATATTTTCAATTTCACCCTTTGCCGCAAAGGATTTTCCGCCGCCGGATACGCCGAGAATAAAAGAGTTGCCGTTGAGTAGCTGTCTGCGGTCGGCAATAATCATATTTTTACTGATGACATTCTGACCGTAGTAAATGCCGTTTTCGTGGTAAATGTCCTGAACCCTGAAGGGAATAAAGACCGCAAGGCTTTCTGTGGTAAGGGTTCTGAATGCGTCAATCTTGCGTGTTCCAAAGGGCATAGCCGTATTCAGTCCGTCCATCTGCTGATACTTGAGAACGGCAAACTGGCACAAATGCTTTCTTGCCGTAGTAAGCAGAGCTTCGGTGTCGTTATCAAGCTGTTCTTTGGAGTCCGCAGTATGAACCATAGTGAGTACAGCGAACATCATTCGCTGATCACGAGTGGTAAGGTCATCAAGGAACTCCTTCATTTCCTTTTTCTGCTGTTCCATATCATACGGAACGGTAGCGGAAAAGTTATTGTTCTGATTCTGCTTTCTCTGCCAGTTGGTTATATTCGTCTCAACCCCAAGCAGTCTGCTCTCTGCTTCTCGCACCGCTTCATCGGTAGGAACAGGTACGATGTCAATGGACATCATCAGGTTGCGGTTCAGGTCGGTAAGCTCGGCTACCATACTGTCCTTGATATAGGAAGCGTACTCACGAAGAAAAAGGACTCTCCCGTAACGGTTTCCCATTTTGAAGTAGTCCTTTTCAAATTCCATTGTATCGGGGCAAACATAATCCTTGAAATCGTGTCCCTTCTTTCTCGTTTCCTTAATATTGAAGTGGTAGGCGGTTTCCTCCCCGACACGGAAGAAATCGTGGACAATTCTCAGTCTCTCATCGGTTTCAAGCTCCACACATTTGCTTCCGAGTCTTGCAAAGTGGGCAATCAGGTCAGCACCGACACGGGCAAAATAGGTTCGTGCGTCCTCCACGCTCTTTTTATTGATGGAGATAGTAACATATTTATCCTGAACGATGGCATTTGCCCCGGTTGCCTTGTCGAGAAGCATTTTGTTATATTCCTCTCGGTAAACATCAAGCTCATCGCCGGTTTCGGGGATAAGAATGGTTTTCTCAAAGTCAAGACGGTTAAGCCGTCTGTTGTTGATAGTCAGCTTTGTAGTAGCTCCGCTGTCAAGAGAGTTGAGAAGCTCGGAGTATTCAAGGAACATTGCTTCCTTATCCTCACGGCTCGCTACGGCATAGTTAATATCCGTGAACTTGAAGCTTTTGGAATACTTGTCCTTGCCTACACGGAAAATGCCGTCATCATAAATAGCGGTAATGGGAATACAATCCTGTACGCCCTTTGGTACTACGAACTTTTCTTTGTCCTGCTTTAACAGGTTTGTAAGAGTTTTAATCATTGTTCTTATAAGCCTCCTTCTGTTTTTGTTCGATTGTCGGTTTCATCAATTCGTAATAGGTGTTGGTGGAATGAAAGACCAGCTTTTTCGGCATAAGGAACTCGGACTTTATCCACGCCCATATAAATTTCTCAGCCGTCATTCCGTTGTATTTCACAAAGCCGAGAGCCGCAAAAGGGGCAGCTCCCAAAATGCACACCCACGATACAGTTTCTGTTCCGAGGTACGGTTTTAGGAGGAAGTAAAGTCCTACCGCTACCGCACAGGCGAGGACAGAAAAAATGAACTGTCTGAGCGACAGTCCAAAAAACATTGACTCTGTGTAATTTCGTATCTCTCGGTTAATTTTGACTTCCATCAAAAGCTCCTTTCTCTGCGATATGCTTGTTTTGCGTGACGGATTTCATCAGAGCAGACGCAGGTGTCCGCAAGGCAAATCACATTGCCGTTTTTCTTTCCTCCGTAATACACACAATATTTGCAGTCGCAGTCGGCAGGCGTATAGCCCTGCCATCTATCGTTATTATTCTTGTTTTTCTTCATCAGAGAACCTCCCGTTATAAGCCCATCATTTCACGGATAATTCGGTCGCTCATCTTAACCGCACCGACAAGCACAAGCATATTGAATACCAGTTCGCCGATATATGCCCATACCTGAGTAACGGCTGCTGCGTCAGGGTTCACTACCGGCGGCGTAGAAGCAAATAGGGAGAAGATGATACAAGCAAGTACAATTACTGCTCCCTCAAGCAAAACGGCACAGTAGCTCTTTATAAAGCTCTTACCCACATTCTGCGACGGTTCTCCGGCAAATGTGGAAAGCGGTATCGGAGCGAGAGCAGTGTACATATACAGCTTGAAAAATCGTCCGTACACCGTCATTATCATAATGAACGACAAGACCGTGATAAACAGTCCGCCGATAAGAGTAACCGCCCACAATGGGATACTTTCAAAAAATCCGCAGCTTTCAATGGTTGTTACCATTTCAGCAGGTAAAGTTGTTTGATTGGGCGTACCGAATCCCGCAGATGTCATAATGGTTGAAATCGTACCTTGTACGATGTCGAACAGGGCAAGCATAAGCTCCAGCCCGTAGGTAATCACACCTTTGGCAATGGCAAAGCGGATAAACAGCTTTAATGCGTGTTCCGGTTTCTTTACATCGGTAAAACTTCCGCAGGTGCGAACCACACCGACAACAAAAAACAGAACAAGCAGGGCAAGACCGATAGCCTGAACTGCTCCGTTGATATTCACCATTACCGACCAAATACTGCCGCCTTTGAACTGTTGCGGCGAAGTGGTTAGCAACTGCCATATTTCCGAAAGCTTGCTGTTCCAAGTTTCAAGGGCATTTTCGAGGTTCTGAACTACCCAGTTATCACTCATCTGTTTGCACCTCCTTTAAGATTAGGGGCATACCTGAAATGCCAGGTATGCCCCGTTTGATAACTGTGTTCTCTTAACCGGTAATAAGGGTAAGGATTTCCTTTGCAAAGGTAATGATGATACCGCCTGCAAGAGTCAGGAAACCGTTGGCTCTCTGAGACGGGTCGTGAGACTTCAAAGAGAGACCGACCTGAACGATACCGAAGCCAAGCAGGATAAGACCGATGGCACGGATAAGACCGAAGATGAAATCGGACAGATTGTTGACTACGGTAATCGGGTCGCTGGCGGCAAAAGCGGTAACGCTCATACCGCAAACAAGAGTTGCTGCTGCGATTACGGCGCAGTAAGCACGGAAGCCTTTCTGAACCTTTCCGGTCATAGGCAGCTTCTGAGTAGTTTTCTTTTCGTTGTTCTTCTTAAAAATGTTCATTGTGTTTTCCTCCGTTAAAATAAGTTTTTATTCACTTCAAAATCCTCATCGGACAGAAGTTCGTAATTGGTTTCTCCGTAGCTTTCCTCCGGAAGTTCTTCCGGGTCAATAGAAAGAACGGAAATTGATGAGTGCTTGATGGTCACTTCGCCGTGTTTATATGCAGAAGCCTTTCCATCGGTTGTAAGTGCCACATTCGGGTGCTTCAAGATGTCGTACTTGAAGTCCATAACGGGGCGTTCTCCACGAATAAACAGAATTGCATATTGGTTATCAAGCATACGAACCTCATCAGGAGTAAGAAGCTCTCGACCGCTAATCTGATAATTTGTGGAGTAGTTGCCGCTTCGACCGGTACTTTTTCCGAAAGTGTTGGTATCAATGGTTTCCTTGCCGAGAAGCTCGGACACATATTTGTGGGTGCTTTGCTCGTTGCCGCCGAGATATAAAAACTCGTCGCAGTTACCTACAATGCTTTCCCATTGCTTTTCAAACAAGGCTTTAAGCTGTGCCAAGTTCTGCAAGATAATACTTACCGATACCCCACGGGAACGCATAACCGAAAGAATTTTGTCGAAGTCATCAGGGAGTGAAACATTCGCAAACTCGTCCATCAAAAAATGAACGGGAACGGGAAGCGAGCCGCCGTGAATATGGTCGGCAGCATAAAACAACTGCTGAAAAAGCTGTGTGTAAAGGATAGATACCAAGAAGTTAAAGCTGGAATCGTTATCCGGTATCAAAGCGAACAGAGCGACCTTTTTCTCTCCGAGTGACGGGAGGTCAAGCTCGTCTGTGGTGGTTAAAGAAGCAAGACTTTCAAGGTTGAACTTTTCCAGTCTTGCCGCAAGGGTTATCTGTATGGACTTTAAGGTTTTCGCCGCACCTGAATGATAGGAACGGTAATACTTCAAAGCAATGTGGTCGGGATTCGACATCTCCAATTCCGCAAACAGTTCATCAAGAGGAGAAGGTCTTGTGTCCTCCTCGTCCTCAATCGCACCGGCTCTGAGCATTTCCATTATCATTGCAAAGTTCTGTTCATCTTCGGGTGCTTCATAATGAAGATAAAATACAAGTGCAAGCAAAAGCATTGAAGCCGAGGTATCCCAAAAGGGGTCTTGTGATTGACTTCCTTTCGGAGTGGTACTCTTAAAAAGGTTCGTCACGAGCTTTTGCACATCGTTGTCATTCTGCAAATAGACAAACGGGTTATAGCAATGGCTTTTCTCCATTGAAATCAAATCGAGAACACGGACTTCATAGCCTTTGCTTTCAAGCAGCTTTCCGGTATCTCGGAGAATTTCGCCCTTCTGTCAAGTGGTTTTGAGATATTTTTTGAAAAATCTCCAAAGCGCATAGCTGTGCGTAAAGTCAATCAGGCAACCTCCGCTTCCTGCAAAGCCATTGCTTCTTTTGCAATCAGAGCCTTTACAAGCTCCTCCTGCGTGTGCTTTGCGTTCTCTGCGGGCATTGCATTGACAACGAAAATCGTGCCGCCGATTCTCTCTACAAAGCCGGTTTTCATATCCTCCACGGTCATCACCTCCCTCCGTAAAAATAGGGGCGTCCGTTTCCGAACGCCCTGTTACCAGCCGAAAAAGGATTATTCCTTTTCATAGATTGCCTTGAGTGCTGCGTAAAGATTTCTGCCTTCGTCCTCCGTGAGCGTGATGCCCTTGCCGCAGCGTTCGTGGTTCGGATGCCACTCTCGGATGTCCAGCTTGGCATCATTGCCGTTCCAAGAAATGAAGTTGGCTTCCTTGGTGTAGCCTTTGCCATTCTCTCCGAGGACGGCGAGGGGCTTGGTAATCGTGCTTGTAATGTCTTTCATTTTCGTACCTCCGTAATTCAAGTGTTGAAGAAGTTAAAAAGTCGGGATAGTAATGGAAGGGATTATCTTTCCCAATCATTTCTGCCCCGACGGTGTTTGGATTGTTCTTTTCGGGCGGCTGCTCTATCCTCCCGTTCCTTGCGTTCCTGTGCTTCCTTGATACTGAAAAGCTCCTTGACCTTCTCTACAAAGGCCTCCACCAGCTTTGGGAAGTGCTCCAGTGCCTGCAAAAACGGCTGGCATTTTTCTTTGAGCCGGTCATAGCGTTCCTGCAATCGCTCTACGGCAGAGGACGCATTGAAATACTGCCTTTGATAGTAGGAAACGCTGCTTTTCAAATCTTGGATTTCGCTGCGACTTGTGATACCTTCCTTGGCAAGTGCTGTAAGCTGCTGATAATCATCTCTGGAAACGGCAATCTTACCGGTGATGGTTTTCTGTCCCATACCCTCAATTTCCGTCATTGTCTTGTGGACTTCGTGGGCAGGTTCATAGCGCACCTGCTCGGCTTCAATGCGTTCCTGAATCTGGGCAAGTCGTTCCTTGTCCTTCTGAATTTGATAATCCAGGCTGCTCAAATTCTCCGCCGTACTGCCCAATATGCCACGCTCAAAGCCTGTAAATCCCGCCTCGGTCATATGCGCAAAGAGCCTGTCTTGCAGGACAGAATAGGACTTGCGGAACATCGGTTTTCCGTATTTGCTGATAACCTGCTGTCCGTTTTCGTCCAGCAGAGGGACGGTGTTCTTCCACTTCTTTGAGTGGGAAACTTGGTTGATGACCTCCTTGACCGTTCCTCTCAGGGCTTCGTCCTTGCAGCGTTTCGACCACAGGATTTCTTTTCGGACGGTGGGGATCGCCACGATGTGCAGGTGGTAGTGGTAGACCGGCTTGCCCAGTTCTTCGGACACCGCTTTGTTGATTTCATCGGCGTGCATAACCGCCGACACGATGTTCTCCTCGCCGTAAATCTCACAGCCGAAACGGTAGGCTTCCTCGTAGAACTGCCTGGCATATTCGTAGCCGCCGTGCTCCTCAAAGTACCTTGTGTTCACATCAATGACCAACTCATTAAAGATCGTTGCGCCGGCTTTCTGCCCTCTTGTGGAGATTTTGCCCTCATCAATGAGCCGCTGGAAATACTCGTTGTAGGTCAGACCGCCCGTGTCCTTAAAGTGAACATTGCGGGCAATTTGCTCGGTGTCCACATTGAGATTTGCGTAGCTTTCGTTCTTGCGCTCGTTGTGTCGCTCGGTTTTCTGCGCTCCCTCTGCGGAGATTTTCTCCACTCGGATAACGCTCCAATTTCCTTCCGCCATTCTCATCACCTCCAGTCAGCGGAAAGGGAGGGGGGTGCGGGTTACGCAACTTTTTCAAAGTGCGTAACCCACTATGACACTTTCAGCTTCGCTGCAAAGGTGTCGTGGGCAAGGGCTTTCCTCCCTTGACCTCCCTCAAAACCTCAATCAAATAGGCAGGTCGTCCTCACCCGTGACTTCCTGCCCATTCTCAATCGGTTTTTCAACCTCCGGCAAAGTCCAGTACCAAAGAAAGCCGTCCTTCACAGAGCGAACTCCGGCTTTCTTTTTGGACTTCTTGTAGGTTGATTTCTTGAAGCCTGCGGCTTCAAGCTTTGCTTCGCAATCGGAAGCCAGCTGCCTACCGCCCGCCAGCAGGGAACGGATAAAGTCCGTTGCCGCTTCCTCACGGTCATTCGGTCTGCCCATCCTCGGAGCAGAAGCAGAGAAAGCATCCTCTGCACTCAGCTCCAGCTCATCAAGAAAGTTTACGCCCTTGTCGGCCACCTCAAAGAGAATAGCGGAGCCCATCGGTGCAAGATTGCTCTTGACCTGCACCAGATAACGCTCGGCGGGGTTCTGCTTATTTGCCGTGCGTGTGACAGCAAGAATGCTTCTCGCCGCACCGGCAATGTCGATAGAGCCATTGGTGCGATAGAGAGGGCTTGTGTCCTTCGCCTTGTTCATATGGGCGATGATAACAATGGCGCAGCCGGTGTCCTTGGCAACGGCAATCAGGTGGTTAAACTCGGCTCTCGTTTCATTGGCGTTGTTCATCGAGCAGGTGTCACCGATATATGAACTCATCGGGTCGAGAATCAGCAGCTTGGCGTTGTACTTCTCCACGGCTTCACGGATACGGTCATCCCCGAAAGTCAGGCTCTTTTCGTCCTCCTTGATGAAGATGAGTCGGTCGCCGTCACCGCCCGCCGAATTAAATCTCGGCACAACGGTATCGTCTGCATCGTCCTCGGTGGTCTGATAGATAACGGTCATCGGCTCGCCGCTCTCGTCCTCATCGGCAAAGGGCAGCTGCGCACCCTTGGAAAGCAAAGCGGCAAGAGAAAGCATCAGCTTACTCTTGCCGTCGCCGGGGTCGCCTTGCAGCAGTGTGACCTTGCCGAAGGGGATATAGGGATACCACAGCCAGCGCACCTCTTTCGGGGTAATCTCGCTTGCCTTGATGATTTCCAGCTTTGCAGGAATGTTGTTTGGATAGTCTGTCATTGTCTTGTTCTCCTTTTCGATAGATAGTGCGGGCATTGGATAACGGTGGCACGGAAGCTCTGCTTGCAGTTCCTTTCGCATTTCCTGCAAAGCTCGTTGTATTTCTTCCTGCCACGCTCATCAAGAAAGAACGCCCATTCTCTCTTGAGGTATTTCGGCATACGGGGCATAGCGGACACCTCCTTATCGCTGCCTATTGCCGATTTGCTCCCGAAACGCAGAAACGCCCAAAACCGTTTCCCTCTGTATAGTTTCGGGGCGATTTTGGGCGTTTTCTTTCGATATGAGCGGCTTTGTTTTGACGGCGGTATCCTTTTACCGTCCGTCATTCAAAAGCCGCTGTTTGTCGCTTCCGGGTAACAAAAAAGCGCCGTATTGCTACGACGCTTTTGTCTTGCTCGAAAGCATATTCAATTTTTAATCATCATTGCAGGGGCAATCATATCTTGAACTGCAATTTGGTTCACCGTGCCAAGGACATTCCGTATATCCACAGTTTTTTTCATTTCGCTCTCGTGCTCTGCAAGAGCGGCACCAAGACTGCGGAGTCGTACCGCCAAATCTGTATCCAAATTCAGCTTCAATTTCGTTTCGTCCCCATGCTGTTTTTCCGCAATTAGGACATTCAGCCCATTCATCGTGTGGCATATTTACCCCTCCTTAGTTAGCAATCTAATCGTTAATTAGTCCAACAATCCAATTTACCCAGCCCTTAATTGTTGATGAGCGCCTCTCGTATGTGCTATCACTGTTGACATTATACAAATTTGACCTTCTCATAATCTGCACAATATCATTTTTCTGCGGCATAACCCCGGTTTCAAAATAAGATTTAAGAGTGTCGGCAAAAGCACTATGCGATAGTACAGCACCACAGAACGCCAATTGCCGTTGCTTATATCCCATTTTCAAAATCGTGCGTCCCTTGTCAGTAAGCCGGTACAGCGGTCCACCATTTTCCCGTTCCTTTTCGATAAGTCCTAAATAGCGGGCGGCATCTGTATAGTAATTCGTTTGGCGAGCATCGAAAGCGTACCGCTCAGTTACATCGTTTCTGCTTAAATCTTGATCGTCAAGCAATTCGCAAATGTTAATAACTCGTTCAAAAGAGTCAGCCTGAGGGAACGGAATCTGGGGCTCATTTTCGCATACCGCATTGTGCAATACCTGCTGGATGTCATCGGCTGTTATTGCGGTATCTTCCACGGAATAATTCTTCTGCTGTACAAGCGCTATCGAGCTGTAATTATTGGGGTCAGTGAACGCATACTCATAAATCCGATAAATGCCGTTGGAATACACTAAGAACAATGGCCTTACCGGTTTTGTCATACGGTTTTTCCATACTCGATAGGGATAGTATAACTGTCTAACCAAGAAGTCCTCAGACAAATCCCGCTTAGCCTCAAACAAAGCCAAACTACGAATTCCTTCATATGCCGCATCTATTTCTATTTGTGAGTTGTTTACTGTGACCCTTGATAAAGTTCTACTTTTAAGATTTCCAATACTAAAGTCAAAAACACCTGACCCCATTCTACCGGAAACTGTTGATACAATTTCTTCATCACCTAAAAAATCGGCAATGATACCAGCAGCAACGGCGCAGTTCAAAGCAATCGCTTCGCTCGGAATATTACTACTGTCTAAGCTCTGTATATATGTCGGCAGCGAAACTCGTGTTATTGGAGAATTGTCGGGTTCAAACTTATGATATGCATCAAAATGTGAAATGACATAATCCCCACGGGTAACGGGAAGGATGCAAAGGTTATTGTCCGCAAAAATCTGTGGTAGATTGATTGTGTGGTCAAACTTTGCCATTAAACGAGGCTCTCGAACCTCTTTGATCTGTTTTGCAGAGATTTGAAATTGTCCCGTCCTTTCAATATGCGTCAGTATGTCGTGTTTCTCAAACAATTCTTCCCACGCTGTGTCATTCAGGCTCTTTTGGCGATCACTCATAATTCCGCACCACCACCTCATCAACATCTCCACGCTTTGATGCGACCGAATTGACTGCACGCTTCGCTTGGACAACGGTTATGTTATACGCTGCATACTGCTCCAATATAAAGTCAGTTGCAGAATTTGACAGCATAAACTTTATGCCACGGGCAGTTAAATCATCACAACACTCTCGGAGCCTGATTTGGTCATCACGAGAAAAACCACCTCTTGAATATCCCGTAAAGCTTGCAGTTTCGGAAACAGGATCATATGGCGGATCGAGGTATACAAAGGTCCCTCTCGGAATATTTCTCAGCACCTCTGCATAGTCCATTGTAGTCATATGAACATCGGCAGTATTGAGATACGCACTAACTGCCCGCAGCACCGGCGCATTAACAATGTTAGGGTTACGGTAATTTCCAAACGGAGAGTTAAATTCACCAGCATTATTTACACGGTATAAGCCATTAAAGCAAGTCTTATTTAGGTACAACACACGAGCTGCCTTTTGTACATCGGAGAGTGTTGCATAGTAATCTCTGTCCCGATCCCAATCTCTAACTGCATAGAACTGCTCTGCCGTATTTTCAAATTTCTCCAGTTCTTCAATCAGTCCATCAACATTTTCTTTGATAACCGTGTAAACACGAATCAGTTCAGGATTTATATCGTTGATATAGGCGGTGTTCGGCTGTAAATGAAAAAGCAGGGCACCTCCGCCAACAAATGGCTCACAGTATGTTGTGATTCTTTTGGGCAACATCGGGCGGAAAGTTTCCAGAAGCTGTCTTTTTCCTCCTACCCATTTCAAAACAGGGGCTACCAACTTGTTCTTTTTCATTTTGTCAACCCCTTTCTCCAACTTGTTTTTCGCATAATAATACATAATGTATTATACCATCCCTCTCTCAGAAATTCAATTGCAAACCTGAAAAATTCACAATTTTATTTTAGTTTTTTGCCCACTTCCACTACTCACAGAACTTTATGACTTCTTGATTACTTCCCGAAAGCGAAAAGCCGCCGTCTGTTGACAGCGACTTTTCTCTTTAGCGGGTAAACCGTATCAGCAGTTCGTTTATAGCATCTACGGCACCGTACCTTTCGGCCCGTATCTCTCGATTTCGCCAGTCAACAAGGCAATGTCGAATCACTCTGATTTCCACCGGCTCAAAGGGGATTTTCTTCTTTCGCCCCGGCTTCATTGCTTCTGCAATGTCGCACAGGCGAAGGGCGAGGGCGTCAATCTGACCGTTGGTTTCTGCGTCATAGCTCCTGTGCTGCTGTATTAAGCCGTTTATCAGCACCCGCACCTCATAATCGTCCAGCTTGACCTTCATAGCCGTCCTCCTAACAGTAAATCAAATCGTTTGCAACGCTTTCCATAGCAGCACTGCGGATGCTGTTCATCCTCTGCACCCACAGCAGTTGGTTTTCTGCTTTGATGGCTTCCGTTACGCCCTCCTTTTCGGCAAGCTGTTTTACCAGCCGAGAGAACATTTCCTCTGCCTGCTCGTTTATGTCGGCAAGGTAATCGTTCAGCTTGCCGCTTGTCAGCAGTTCGGAATAGAGTCCCTTGCGGTGCTGTTTCAGATACCGCAAATGCCGCTGTCCCCATACGCCGATGGGTCTGCCCTCCGGCTCGTCCTCTCCGGCAATCAGATAGTAGTCCCCGACAAGCTCATAACGCAAGCCTGTCCTTTCGTCTGTGATGAATTTTTCCATTGTGTGTTCCTCCTTGAATTTATATTGCTTCTCCGACTTTTTGCTCGGATTGCTTACGATGATAATAGGCAAGCTGTTTCTGTCTGCGGTTGATGGTTTTACATTCCTCGGAGCACAGCACCTCCTGACCGTTGGACGGCCAGAAGGGCTTGCCGCAAATCTTGCAGACTTTTTGGCGAAAGGTGTGCTCGCCCTTTTCGGCAAAGCGTTTCTTCTCTTTTTCTGCCTGCTGATGGGCTTTTGTACAGTCAGTATTGCAAAATCTCTGCCTTGTGCTGTTCGGATAAAACTCCTTACCGCACTGTTCGCAGATACGCTTCGGGTACTTATGACCGTCATTCGCCGCCCAGCGTTCCGCCTTGGTTTTGGCCCTATGTGCAGCATTGCTCTCACGCTGTCGTCTTTTCTTGCGCTTGACTTTTTTCTCCGCTTCTTGCTCGGCTTTCCGTCTTGCTTCGGCAATTTCCTTTTCGGAAAGTGGAAGGTCAAACTGCCCGATGAAGTTATAGTAGATGTCCACCTGCTGCTGTCGGTTCGGCTTCTTGCCTATGGCTTCGTGAACAACGATTTTATCAATCAGCTCACACGCCATCTCTTTCGTCAGCTCTGCGGGCTGCTTATACTTCTTGATGAGCCTGATAAACCGCCCGATATGGGCAGAGGATGTTTTCGTTTTCTCCAGCTTTTCCTGAATTTCCGATACTTGGCTCTCAAGGCTGTCCTGTTCAGTCGAGTATTTCTTCATCAGGGACTTGTACTGCTTTTCAGGCAGCAGACCTGAAATGAAATTCTCATAAAGGCTTCCAATCAGGCGGTCAAGCTCATTCAGTCTGCTATTGATTGTCTGAAGTTCATCCTTTTGCTTTTGCGGTTTGCCATTCGCCTGTGCTTCCCATTTGCTTTTCAGTTCTTCCGCAAAACCACGCTCATCTGCGATAATGTGGCTTGAAAGGCGTTGAATAGAGCGCAGCACCAACTGATAGAGGACTTTATCGCTGATGTGATGGATGGTACAGTTCACGGTTCTGTTCCCGTAGCTGCTGCATCGGAACGAGTGATAGGGTTCACCGCTTTTGTAGTAGTTCGTCTGATAAGACATCTTACTGCCGCAGTCGTAACAGTACACAAGACCGGGCAGTAAGCATTCCTCTTGGTGCGTTCCTTCCTTTATACGGCGTGTAGCGTGTTTCAATCTTCTGTGCGCCTGCTCCCAAAGCTCGCTGTCAACGATAGGCTCGTGGGTGTCCTCAAACACAAGGCGTTCCTCATAGGTGGCAAAGCGGCGTTCATCGGTCTTAAAGTTCGTTCCGATGGTCTTTCTCAGCACAGTATGACCGAGATATTCCTGTCGGCTTAAAATCTCTCTTACCGTGTTTGCGTTCCAACTTGTGCAACCGTACTCCGCTTTTCGGTTGCATTGTTCGGGGTGATATTGGAGGGTGTACGCCGATGGGATAAGCACCTTTTCCTCCGTTAGCTGTCTTGCGATTGCCGGGGGTGTCAAGCCCTCTGCCGCAAGCTCAAAGATGTGTTTTACCACCTGAGAAGCAACAGGATCGACCACTAAGGTCTGTTTATCTTCGGGCAGTCGATTGTAGCCGTAGGGAATGCTGCCGGAGCAGCGTTTACCATCGCTCATACGGGACAGGAAGATGGACTTTATCTTGTTGCTGGTGTCCTTGGCGTACCACTCGTTCATTATGTTGAGGAACGGGGTAAAGTCGTTATCCTGCGGCTTGTCACTGTCCACGCTGTTATTGATTGCAATAAAGCGTATCTGCTTCTTGGGGAACAGTATCTCGGTATAAAAGCCGACTTCAAGATAGTTTCTGCCGAAACGGCTCATATCCTTGACGATAATCGTGCCGATTTTTCCTGCTTCAGCTTCTGCAAGCATTGCCTGAAATCCGGGACGGTTAAAGTTACGCCCTGTATAGCCGTCATCGGTAAAATGCTTGATGTTCGTCATACCGCTTTTGCGGGCAAAATCTTCGAGAAATCTCTTTTGATTCAGTATTGAGTTCGATTCGCCCTGCTGCTCATCATCCTTGGACAGCCTTTCATAGAGAGCTGTAACTCTGTTAAAATCCCTGATTTTAGGCACTTTCTGACCTCCTTTCCATCTTTTATTCGTAGCCGTATTTAATGAACTGCTTGCAATATATATCCTAAAACTTCTTTTCCGTTTGGGTCAAGAATGACAAATGATGTGTTGCACTGCATAAGATTCGGCTTGCAGTAAAACCTTGTCTTACCGGCTCCCGAACCGCCGCACACAAGGGTGTTTAAGTTTCTTCGGTGTTTCTTCGCATTGAGTCCGATACAGACATTTTGCGTCATCAGCTTATTTGCAGAAGCCGGAGACTGTCTGTATTTTTTGTTTACGGCTCTTGCATTGCCCCATTTTGCAGAACCGTGTTCTTCACGCCTTCGGTAATTCTTCTGTGTTGAGAAGTAAATCCCAATACCCATTGCATAGCAGAGAAGCAAAACGAGGACAGTTTTTAGGCTGTCCTCGCATAGCTCAATATGAAATGGTTCGTTGAACGCTGTTAATAGGCTCGGCAGTATTTCCGGCAATCCTCCTTTTACAGAGGGTGCAATCAGAAGTGCCAGCCATACGACCGGGATAATACCGATGACGGAAAGAATAATAGCAGACTGCCTCTCGTTATCTCGATTCACAGGAGCGTTCCTTTTCGATAACTTTGAACTTTTTCTTTGGGGCAGTTCCGACCTTGATGATAAGGTCGTCCACCGCATCGGTAGATTTGCCCTCGTTCATCAAATCTGTTTTCTCGTCGTTGAGAGAACGGATAATAATGCCGTGTTCATAATCGTCCAATGCGATATGATACATTTCTTCCTTCGCCATAGTCTCACCTTATCTTTCGTAGTCTTTGCTTCGTTCCTGCTTTTTCTTGTAAAGCTCATCGGAAACACGGGAGTGAATATCCGCCATTGCGTTTCTCGTTTTGGAAAGCTCATAGCGAATGTCCTTCGGCTCTTTGCCGGCGAGCTTTTCAGGGATACGGTTGATAGCAAAATTCTGTGTATCGACGCCGTACTTTTTGCAAAGCATATAGCCGATACATACTGCCTGAAAGCCCATATCCGCTCTGCTGTAACTGTCGCTGTTGATAGAGAGCTGTGCGTGGCCAAGCTCCTGTGCTACGCACTGAGCGACCGCTACGCTGTCTCCCACATCACGCTTTACATACAAGGTCTGTTCCTCGTTGTTATAAAACGCCGCCATATTGGGATACGGAAGCTCATTTGTTGCTTCCACTTCAACCGGGGAAGAATCCAGCATAACGGTAATGAGTGCTTTCGGGTCACGGTTGACAGTCGGTGCAGGCGGTCTTTTGCCGTTGGTCTGCGAAACATCAAAGACCTTTTTCACATTGTAGGAAATGCCGGTCGTACCGTCTTTCTTTGCATACTCGACAGGTTCAAGAATGGAAATGCTTTTCGCACCTTTCTGAATTTTCACATTATCTTTGCTCCAGTCATCAAAGTTTTTAAGCTGGCTTGCTTCGGGAAGCTGCTTGAAAATCAGAAGTGCGTTGACCGCAGAGTATCTGTCAAGACGGCTCTGCGTATCAAGGAAGGCTTTGAACTTTTCCGGGTCGGAAACAATCGCCTTTGCGGTGTCGTCCGCCATCTGATATACGGCTTCTTTTTCAGCCTTCATCTTCTCGGCATATTCCTCTTTGGAAAGTCGTTTGCTCTGCTGTCCTGCCTTAGCAGGGGTAAAATTGTTTGTCATTGTGATTACCTCTCTTTCACATTTTTGCTTTTAGGTTTCGGCTGCTGGTGTACGGTCTGTGCCGGGGCGTTCTTGACTTCCGGCTTTGATACCTCCGGCTCTTTGCGTTCTGCTTCTTTCTGCTGCTTGGACTGTGCCTTATATCGGTCAAGCTTTGCTTTTACCGACGGCTTTCTCTGTCTGTCGCTTACAGTACCCTTATCAGTTTGCATATCTACCGGCTCGGAGTCGTGCCTTGACGGAGGGTTTTTGTCCGTTTTGGCGACTGTGGGGTTTGACTGGGAATACCCCTCTTTCTGAATAGGTTTTCTGACGGCTTCCTCAGTGATGATTTCGTTTTTGGTTTTCGTCGGCTTGTCTTTCTCCAAAGCTTCACGCTTTTCGACAGCCTTCTGAGACTCGGTGACAATCGCAGCCTTATCAACTTTACCGAGTTCAAATCTCTCAACGATTCTCTGAATTTTGGAAGCGTCCTCTGCACGGGCAATAATATCAATCGGGACATTATCGCCCTTTGTGTTTTTATCCCTGAGTACGCAGTAGAGAACGCCGTAGCGTTTTGCCTGCTCGGTAAACTTCTTCAAGTCCTTGTTGGGGATAGAAAACACCTTCAGCTCCTTGCCCGACTTAATCATATTAGTAAGTCGAGCCTTGCCTTTTGTTTTCTGTTCCTGTTTGAGAACAGAGACTAAAAGAACGGCAATATTCTTTGCTGCCGCTCCGCTTAATTTTGCGGCTACTTCAAAGCCTTCAAGCGATAGCCTGACGACCTGTTCTGCCGCATCACCTCCGTTTGTCATTACGGTTCTGCTCCTTTCGTTCTTGTTTTTCTTCGTAAACTCTTACCGTTTCAAGGTTGGCTTCAATAACCTTTGACCTTTCGGCTATGTCATCACAAAGACCGACCTCTTTGCGGAGAGTCCACAGCTTGCTCGTGATTGCCGTAATCTGCTCTTTGACATTTGATAGCTCATCGTCACTCAAATTTCTTCTTAACTGTTTTCGCAGGTGCGTTCTATCGTCAGTCAAGGATTTGATTTGCGACAACACGGACTCTTTATATGAGAAAAGCTGCTCGTCGGTAGAAATGTTCTCCCGTCCAAGCAGCCTTGTCTCCTGAGTGATTTTGTCGAGCTTCAGCAAATCTTCTTTCAAAAGATAGTGAAGCCTTGCGGTATTCTGTTTTTTGTACTTCGGCAGATAACCCAGCTTATAGCAGTAATGCAGATACAGCCCATACAGTCCGCCGACCTTTTTGACTTTGTGTTCTCTTGTGGGCATTCGGTACTGCCTGACTCTTACCGTTTCCTTTGCAAAAGGAACGATAAGAACCTTTTGATTTTCCGTCAGCCTACGCTTGATTGCGTCCTCGGTATAATTCTCTCCGAGTGATTTAAGTCGTATCGGCTTCTTGTATCCTTTCGGGACAATCGTCCAATACTTTCGACTGTCGCTGAGACAATGTTCATAGCCCATCTGAGTCAGGATATAATCAAAGGTCTTTAAGTTGGTGCTGTGTGCAATCGCTTCATCAATGGCGTCACGGGTCATTGAATATCGGCTCGGCATACCGGCTTGTTCCTGCTTGTAGTAATAAGAGGATTGCTTGCTGCGGTTTGGGTTCGGATTGTAATACAGTCCGTACTTTTCACAAAGGCAGTCGGCAACCAAACGAAACTTGAACCACGCTTTTTCGTCGCCCCATAACCGCTTGCCGTCCACAAAGGAAACGGAGTTTATTACATAATGACAGTGCAGGTGTTTCGTGTTCAGATGAGTAGTAACCACCACCTGAAATCTTTTGCCCCACACTTCGTTTGCAAATTCCATTCCGATTTTCTGTGCAAGCTCCGGGGATATGTCCTGTTCCTTAAAGCTCAGGTATCCGTGATAGGCTTGAATGCCGTCGTCTTTGCCGTATGCTTTTTTTACAGATATAAACTGGTCTCTTGCGGTCGCAGGGTTGCAGTTGATACCCTCTACGAAAAACTCACGCTCGGTTTTTTCTTCGTCCTTTGCATAGCTGAGAACATCACGGAGAGCCTGATACTGTTCCTCGGTGTAAATGTCTGCCGCCGTCTTTTCGGGATTGGCGGCATAGTCGATTACCTGACCGAGCCTTGATGTGACCGACCACAATTTACTTACTGCCATTTCATATCGCTCTTATCGGGTCTTAAAAAAGTACGCTCCACATCAGCCTGAAACTTGTGCCAACGCTCGGCTTCCTTTTTGAGCTGCGGTGCGTCCACAAATCCGAGGGTGTTTGCTTTCGCCGCAAGCTGATTGATGTTGTTGCCGATAGCGGAAAGCTCACGCATAACATCGTAAAATCTTTCATCGGGCTTTTCTCTCGGCTCGTATCCTCTGAGAAGCAAACGGATAAGTCCGCCTTCGGAAAGACACGCCCGCTTTGCTTTTTTCTGCAAATCCTGAGCTTCTGCCTTGTTCATCAGAATGTGCTTTTCAATGTTTCTCTTGCTCATTTTTATCGCTGTCCTTTCTGTAAATATAGTGTCTGTCCCGGTTTATCTGAAACAGGCACATTGTTGTTACTCCGAAAAAGCCGCCGATGAGTAACCCGGCGGCGACCAATACTATCTCCCGCAAAGCTTATGCTCCTTTCTTGCTTGGGGTATTAGGGGCAACCCCTAACGAGTGTACCGTTTTGGACATTCCTGTCCATAAATGGTCTGCTCGCTAAGATTATGCAGACACTCAGGGTTGCCCCATAGATTGACTCTTATCTCTCCATATCCTTTGAGACAGGCTTATACGGCTTTGCTTCAATACCGTCCAAGGACTTATAAAATCTCTCCGGGTATTTGAACTTTTCCTCGTACTTACGAGCCAGTTCTTTCGGCATACTGAGGAACTTTTCCGACTCAATCGGTGCGTATGCAATGAAGAACTTGCCGGCAATAATGTCGAGCATTTCACGGTTGCTGTCGTCTTTCACATAACATTTTTCAATCTTCCAACCATCCTTGCCGCCGTGTTCATCAGCCATATACGCTTCCAGTCGCACACATTTATCCGAGCCGTCAAGGGAAGAAGCATAGATAGAATATCCTCCCATACCCTCAATGAAAGCCTTATTGTTACTGCTGACAACATAGGTTCTTTGTTCCTCTGTGTAAGGCTTGTCAAAGCTGTCATCCGTAAAAACAATATATCCGGTCGTGTGGTTTCTTTCTTTTTCTGCCTGCCGGAAATGAGCTTTCAACTGCGGATAACTCATCTCAACATTCTCAGGCTCGGAATAAACTGCCCTGTTCAACGGCAAGCCGTTCATCTTTCCTTCATCGTTGCAGATGATGGCAACTTCGTCCTCAAAGGGCATATATTCTTCAATATCTCCCTCCACAAGAGACTGCATTGCTTCAAGCGTATCCTCGATTTCAATGAGCTTCGGATACCTGCCCGGCTCAACAAGAATGACGGAAATCTTCTCAGGTGCTTCTACCTTTTCAAAGGTATCCTCGTTAATATTCAAGGCGAGGGAGCTTCCGTTTTCCCAACTCATATGAATCTGTCCGGCGTCGTCAACGAATTTAACCGTTCCTTTCAGACCGTAGGGCATTTGACTTTCGCCAGCCATTTCAGTGAGTACAATCTGCGTTCCCTCCGGGTACATTTCTCTGATTTCTTTTAGTTTCATCGTGCAAAACTCCTTTCGGTTTTATCTTTTATTCCCAAGCGTTTACAAAGAAAGTCGTTGACATCTTTCCCATATTGGGGAGGGTCGTCAACGACTTCATACTTATCTGAAAGAATCGTCTGCAACGCTTTGGTCGCTTTTCTTCCGGCAATATCATTGTCCAAATGAAGAACAATTCGCCTGATTGTTTTGTCCTTTTCAAGCAGCCTGCCGAGTGTAACAGGCACTTTCGAGTCCTCGATTTTCTGCTTTGGGGAATACACTCCCGCAAGAGAAACAAGGTTAAACTGTCGCCAGTCTTTGCCCTCCAGCTTCATCAAAGTTGCATAGGAAAGCAGGTCAATGGCACACTCAAAAAGATGAACCTCTCCGGTGTTCTCGGCAGTCAGGCGGAAAGAATATTGCTTTTTGCTTCCGGTGCAGTCGCCCATAATTCTTGATTGATTTGTTGCTCTGTATGCGGCGTATTTAGGTTCTTTGTTCTCGTCATAGCCGATAAAAACAGCATTATGATATGGGAGCGACTCGATGATTAGCTTCTGTTCCAAGCAGTAGTTGATAATTTCATAATCAATCCCACGCCCGAAAAGATAATCAAATACCACATCGGTAGTGGGGCTTTTTTCAGGCAGAAGCAAAGGCTGGTTCTCATAACTTTTGATGTTTTCACAAGTCGGAAAGCTGACTGAACCGTTTCCCATAATGGTCTGAACCGCCTCCACAAAATCCATTCCACGGACTTTGATAAGGTAATCGAGGGCAGATTTGCCCCCGATACCTCTCGACCACCACATCCATTTGCCGTTGGAAATCTTCAAGCTGTCGTGGGTTCTTGTGGTGTAGGTGTTACTTGAAAATTTAACAAGCTCGCCCGGTTCATACTCTCTAAGATAGGTTAATAAATCCATTCGTTTGGCTTCGGTTATGACTTCCGGTGCAATATACGGCATAATTATCACCGCCGTTCTACATCAGCAAATCGGCAACCGCTTTCTGTATCGGTTCGTTGATACTGAGCTTTGCAATGATAATGAGTATCTTATCAACAGGGCAGCCGATGTCATTCCAAACAGTCCAAGCACCTCCCGCAAGGTCGTCGTTTTCATACAAAGCAATGATTTCTTCCGGCGAAAACACCGTTTCAATGCTCTGTCGAACCAACTCTCCGTAGAAAGAAAGCTTTGCATTTCTAAGGGCAAATTCTGCTTCCTTTGCGGGCGGTTTGCTTCTTTTCAATTCGAGATATGCTTTATCAAGTCTCCTGACCACAACCATCATCATTGCGTCAAAAGGGTTAATGATTGCTTTTCTGCAAGGGCAGTTTTCTCTTTCCTTATCGGGTGTCATTTTATCGTTCATAGGTTTTCTCCTTTCGTGTGTTCGGCACTTCGCCCTCATCGGGTTCGCCGCCGACAATTTCGTTTTCTCGCTTATCCATATTGAGCAAGATATTCAGCTCGTCCAAGCGGGCAAGCTTTGTCTTTAGTTCTTCCTCTTGGATAAACGGTTTTTGGACTTCTTTCTTTGCGGTTTCCAACTGATTTGTGGTGTTCTCAAGGTCATTTTCCGCAAGCGACAAGCTCTCGGCAAATCTCTCAATGCCGTTATCAAGACGGATAATATTGCCGTGTGCGTCATCACCGAGAGGAACATTTCTGCTTGTCGCACCTTTCAGTCGAACCTCATAATTTCGCTCTGCGGTATTAAAAAGCAGTTCCGTTTCAAACCCTCGGTACTTGCCGAGAGGAATAGGGTCGGGGCTGTTCATCTGCTTGCAGGCTTCAATGATTGCTTTACCGGCGTCGGCTTTTTCGGAATAAAAAACACCCTTAACCTCCATACCGACAAATCGGTCGTCCGTTGGTTTCGGGTGCTGTTTCGCAGTTTCTACATCTTGCTTCAATCCTTCAATACGGTTTTCCAAAGCTGTAATTCGCTGCGGATAATATTTGATTATCTTATCTTCCAAAGCGTATTTTTCAGATAGAAAGTTGGATTTTAAGAGCTTCAGCTTTTGAACTTGAATGTCCAAATCCATCTTCTCCTTAATATACGGGTTGCCGGTGGCAAGCATTTTAATCTCTGCATAGGAAAGGGCGGTTTCATCAATATCCTCGGCAGAACGCACCGGGGATTTGCTCGTCATAATCTGACTGGCGAACTTTTGCTTTCCCTCTACAAGCTGATAGAGATATGCGTCAAAGGTCTGCTCCGTTACATAGCGGTAAATATCTACATCAGGATTTGAGTTACCCTGACGGATAATTCGACCGGAACGCTGCTCCAAGTCTGACGGTCTCCACGGGCAATCCACATCGTGAAGTGCGATAAGTCTGTCCTGAACATTCGTGCCGGCTCCCATCTTTTGCGTAGAGCCGAGAAGCACTCTGACCTCGCCTTTACGGGTCTTTTGGAACAGTTCTTTTTTCTTCACATCGGTATCTGCTTCGTGGATAAAGCGGACTTCGCTTTCGGGGACACCACGCTCTATGAGCTTCTTTCTGATGTCGTTATATACCGAGAATGTTCCGTCATTCTTTGGAGTTGAGAGGTCGCAGAACACAAGCTGTGCCGATTTTTTATCGGCTGTTTCCTCCCAAATACGGTAGATGTTATCGACGCAGGCGTTGATTTTACTGCCCTCAAAATCAGGCAGCATATCGTTAAGCATACGCTGGTCAAGTGCTAACTTCCTGCCGTCGTTTGTAATTTTAAGCATATTATCTACACTCGAATCTACACCGCCGCCACGGACTTTCTCGGCTCGTTCCGCAAGGGAAGCAACCATCTCTTTCTGCATTTCCGAAGGCTTGACCGCAACATTGTGGAAGTGTGCTTCCGGCACAGGCAGTTCCAGCATATCCGCCGTCTTGATGTCGGCGACCTCCTTAAACATCGCCATAAGCTCCGGTAGGTTGTAGAATTTCGCAAAGCGGGTTTTCGCTCTGTAACCCGTTCCCTCCGGGGTAAGCTCAACGGCTGTTACAGTCTCTCCAAAGGTACTTGCCCACGAGTCGAAGTGCTGCAAGTTGTTTTTGACAAGCGTGTTGTACTGCAAGTATCGCTGAATGGTATATAGCTCCACCATACTGTTTGAGATAGGAGTACCGGTTGCAAATACCGTTCCTCGACCGCCTGTAAGCTCGTCAAGGTATCGGCACTTCATAAACAGGTCGGAGGATTTCTGTGCTTCCGTTTGAGCGATACCGCCCACATTACGCATTTTGGTGTAAAGATAGAGGTTCTTGTAATAATGACTCTCGTCAATAAAAAGCCTGTCCACACCGAGTTCTTCAAAGGTAACAACATCGTCCTTTCGGCTTTGGTCGTTGAGCTTTTCCAGCTTTTGTTTCACGGACTTTTTAGACTTTTCAAGCTGTTTAATGGAGAAGTTTTCTCCACGGTTTCGCTTCAAATCCATAATACCGTCTGTCAGTTCTTCAAGCTGCTGCTCAAGAATTGCCCTCTGTCTTTCAATGGACATCGGGATTTTCTCAAACTGAGAATGACCGATGATTACGGCGTCATAATCTCCCGTGGCAATTCGACCGCAGAACTTTTTGCGGTTCTTTGTCTCAAAATCTCGCTTTGTCGCTACGAGAATATTCGCCGCCGGATAGAGTTGTAAGAACTCCGCCGCCCATTGCTCGGTTAAGTGATTTGGCACTACGAACAGCGACTTATTGCAAAGTCCCAGTCGTTTGGACTCCATAGCGGCGGCTACCATTTCAAAGGTCTTGCCCGCACCGACTGCGTGTGCTAACAGCGTATTACCGCCGTACAGAATGTGTGCAACCGCATTTTTCTGATGTTCACGGAGTTCGATTTCCGGGTTCATACCGTTGAAAACAATGTGGCTTCCGTCGTACTCACGGGGTCTTATACTGTTGAACTTTTCGTTATACATCTTCGTGAGTTTTTCTCGGCGGGCAGGGTCAGCCCATATCCAGTCCTGAAAGCCCTGCTTTATGAGTTCCTGCTTTGCCTGTGCGATTGCCGTCTCTTTTTTATTGAGAACGGCTTTCTTTCTGCCTTCCTCATCTTCGATATAGTCAAAGATTCGGACATCTTTCAGGTTCAGTGTTTCCTCAATTATCTTATATGCGTTGATGCGGGAAGTACCGTATGTGCTGTACGCTTTTACATTGGAACGGTCGTAGCTCTTTCCCTCAATGTTCCATTCGCCGGTAAACTGAGAGTAGTGAACCTTGATATTCCATTGTGCATAGCGTGGGGTGTCGAGAAACTCAAACATAAACTGTTGGAATATTTCGGGCGGTATCCAAGTCGCACCGAGCCTTACGGAAATCTCGCTTGCCGTCAAATCCTTTGGCTGCACCTTTTCAAGTGCCTGCACATTGACGGTGTAATCTTCGGGATACAGTGCCGCAGACCTTTTGGCTGTCGCCAGCTTCTCACGAACATTGCCCGACAGATATTCGTCTGCCATCAGATACTTCGGCTCATAGGAATTACCGTACTCATAAAGGGGATTTAAGAAGATTACACCCTTTAAGTCAGCGAATAATTCCTCCTCACTTTTGCCGGACAACTCCATCATATATTCCATATCAATGGCTGCTTTTTCGCCCATAGAGACAGCGAGAGCCTCGTCTGCGGTGTCAACCTCCGTTACCGGCTTGTGCGGTTTAATCGTCCTTTTGAAGAACATATCCGCCTTGCGTTCCAGTTCGCCATCTTCATTGATAACCTCAAGAGCGGAGAGCAGAGCATAGGAGCTGTCGTCGGAAAAGGCAGAAGTATTGGCACGGCTGTTAATCAGTCCGTACTTCTTTGTAAAGCTGTCATACAGTGTGTTCAGCTTATCCTGTGCCTGTTTGATTTCGCTGTCCGGGTAATCCTCGGTTTGCAGTTCAATCAAGTTACGGACGCAATCTCTTATCCCAATCATACCCTTAATGCGGTTCTCAGCGGTTGCAGATACCTCCACCGGGGACATACGGGAGTTCTCACGGAAATAGATTTTATCGTCTAAAACAGTGTAAGAGAAGTTCCTTACCATAGGGTCTGCCGGGATAGAATTATCTTCTTCCTCCAGTTCGTCGGCAACCTCGTATTCGGAGATTTCTCCGTGAATGTTTGAGACTGCTTCGTTCAAAAGCTCCGAAAGGTCGGCATTTTCAAACGGTTCACAGGTTGCTTCCGGTCCGAAGCGACCGCTTACCATTTTCATTTCGCCGAGTATCATTTCCGGGTGCTGAACAAAATATGAGTTCATCCTTATACCGTTTTCGTCGGTGTCAAGATGAACCCAATCCGGCTCAATATCTATGAGTCTGTCTCGCTTTTGCAGAAACAGAATATCGGATACGACCTCTGTCCCGGCATTACCTTTGAAGGTGTCGTTCGGAAGTCTGATTGCTCCGAGAAGCTCCGCCCTCTGTGCGATATATTTACGCACATTGGAGTTTTCCTTGTCCATAGTTCCTTTGCTTGTCACAAGAGCCATCACACCGCCGGGGCGTAACTTATCAAGCGATTTTGCAAAGAAATAATCGTGGATTAAGAAATTGTACTTGTCGTATCGTTTATCGGAGACTTTGAAATCTCCGAAAGGCACATTGCCGATAATGCCGTCAAAGAAGCTGTCGGGGACATTTACTTCCTCAAAGCCCTGTGCCGCAATGGAAGATTTCTGATAAAGCTGCTGAGCGATACCGGCTGAAATGGTATCAAGCTCAACACCGTAAACCTTTGCGTTTTCCATTGACTTGGGCAGCATACCGATGAAATTACCGATACCGCAGGACGGCTCAAGCAGGTTGCCCTCCTGAAATCCCATCTGTTCCAACACCTTGTAAATGGCGGTAGATACTTCGGGCGGAGTGTAAAATGCAGTCAGTGTGCTTTCTCTTGCCGACGCATATTCCTCCGGCGTCAGGATGTTTTTCAGCATTGCATACTCTGTATGCCAAGCTCCTGCTCGTTCGTCGAAGGCTTCGGGAATACCGCCCCAACCGACATATCTCGACAAGATTTTCTGCTCGTCAGGTGTTGCAAAACGGTTTTCGTTTTGACAATCTCTCAGGACTTTTATTGCTGCATAGTTTCGGTGGAAGCGTTCTTTCTTGTTCACTTCTTCAACCTGATTATTGGCAAGGTCAAAGTTGTGTCGTTCGGACATAGGAATATCCGGGTGGAGGTCAAAGCTCTTTACTTTTGACTTTTTCTTTTGCTCCCAAGCGGGGACAATCGGTTCAGGCTCTTTGTCGTAACCGTTGCCGATACGAACACCCTCGTTATACATTTCCTCATCGCTGTCAAAACCGTTTTGAGTAGCAACGATTTCTCTGTAATCCTCAATCGGTACATTCCCGATATTTGTTGCCACCATATCAGCTCTTTCAGTGTTTTCAATAAGAGCTTCCATTGTGGCAGAGGTACAGTCGGTCAAATCCGGTGTCCTGTGAAATTCTCGGTCTGCGTCCACAAACCATTCCGTACCTACATCGGCAAGCTCCTGATTTGCAATGCTACCGAGATAATCAAAGAAATCCTCTGCCGAGTCATACTCCCGTGCGACTTGCTGTATCTCGTCAAAAGAAAGAGTATTTGTAACATACTGACCTCCGGCATTGCTGTCGGGGTTATAGTACATCCAAGTTACACTTTCATTGTCCCGGTCAATAAAGAAGGCGTCGTCATAACCGGTTTTCGGACTGAAATCCGGTACGGTTTCAGTATCGTTTTGAGCTTTATTTTCGCCTGTAACGGTTTTTTCTTCCGCCGGTAATACACTGACCTTCAAGTGGTCGTTCATCGGATTTTCACGCACTTTGCGGTCAAATTCTTCCCTTGAAAGTTCCTTGTTGAATAAGGGCATATCGAAGTCATAGAGCATTACACGGTTTTCATCAAAGGACAAAATCTCATACTGAGAAGCCCCAATATACACGCTGTCGCCGAGATGATATTCATACTGCGCTTCCGGCTCGTCCTCTTTGTTTTCAGGTTCAGGCGGTGCGGTAGAAAGTATCTCACGGTTTTTTCTCTGCTCTGCAAGCTCGGCTCGCCGTTCTTCCTGCTTTTCAAGCCATTCAGGGTACTTTTCTTTTTCCTTTGGGTTTAGGTATCTGTCCATACGGATAAGGTCTCCGATACGCTTTTCCACCTGAGACCAAGAAAGAGTAATGTGCGGCTTGTCGCTTCCGATACCTTTTGAAATTGTGATACCTTTTCCGTCGTGCTGTTCGTCAATGCCTGCACCGATGATGACCGGATAAGAGCCGCCCCAACCGTATTCGTTTTTCAAGAAGTCGGCGTTCTCTTTTGCGGAAATGCTCTTTTCAAACTGCTCATAGATACGCATTTTACCCTCGGAAACTCCGCTTCCACGGGTCAATACAGCGTCTATGATTTCCTGAGAAAAAGTAAAGGCAGAGGTTTTTTGTTCCTCTGCCTGATTTCCCATAATGAGAGTCAACTGACCGTCCATAGACGGAATCGGTTTCATTGTATCGGTCAATTCTCCCAAAAGTCTCATTGCTTCAAAATGCTGTGCGATAACGCCCCAGTCGTAGAAACTCTGAGCGGTTCTGTTTTCGTATTCACCCTCCCACAAGTGGAGGACATTCTGAAATGTTTTGTATCCCACAAGCCTGCCGTCGTTTAAGGTAAGCCGGGTGTAGTCGTTATTGAAGAAACCCTTGATATATTCGGTACGGGTCGCATTGTCCGTATTTCTCTCATAGAAGTCTTTGATTTCTTCCTTTGAAGCGGACAAATGCGGGGTAGTACCGAGTATCTCTCGGATAGTATCATCGCCACCGAAAAACGGCAGGCTCTTGTCCTCGTGGTTTCTGTCGTAATACTCTAAGCGAATATTACCTGATTCTTCACGATTTCCTGTGCCGAGTTCCTGATGTTGTTCATCAGGCGAACCCACTTCATCATATCTTCCGCTTTCATCTGCTCCGTCAGCCCGGCTTTCTGTGCCATCTGCTTCACGAGAGTTTCCTCCAGTTCGCTGGCTCTCTGCTGAACCTCCGCCAAGTGACTGTTCAGAATCCCTTTCGTCAGAAGATTGTAGTACAGGATTTTGTGATGTTCCTTCAGATAAGTTCTCCTCATCTGCGACCATCTGCCGAGAGTCACTTCCGTCTGCTCCGGCAGTTTCAGGTTCGGAAGATTGTAATCTCCCACCATCGTGTATGTGATTTCGCTCATCGCTTTGACTCCTTTCGTCTTTGATGTCTTTATTGTATTCGGATTGCTCCTGTTCATCAATTATGCGATTTTCCTTGCTGAGCGTGCTGATTGTTCTGCTGACAGGGAGCAACGCCATTTCTGCAATGTCGCTTGTAGCAATACCCACCGCATTGAGAACTTCCTGTGAATTAAAACTTGAAATACCGGCAAAGTCATCGGGAGAATAGACCTTGTCTGCGTTCAGTCCCAATCGTGCCATAACCATATATGATACGCTGTTTCTGACAAGCTCCAAATACAAGGCATTTGCTTCGTCGGCAGACAAATACTCAATATCGCTTCCTGCACCCAAACTCATAAAGTCGGAGATATAGTCTGCGATGTTATCCTCAACGGCATTGGCAATGCTCTCTTTGACGACATTTTCAATACTCGTTGTATCGTTTACCGCACCGAAAGTATTTTCAAGTGTTTCAATAACTTCTGCTTCATATTCGGGTCTCATCTCCCAAATCGGAACAGGGCGGGAATGTCGACTTTCGTGGGTGTCCGATATATCAAAGTAATGAATCAGCCTTTGACGGCTTCTGTCTGTGTCCTCAAATACGGCAATACCCTTTGCTCCTCGGTTTACCCAGCGACCGAAAGTACCGTTCCATCGTTCGATTTCAAGCACGGCTGTTGCGTCGGGTCTTTGGGCATAAATGAGAAGCTGTTCATCAAATCGGAGCCTGAAATTTCTGCCTGCTGTTTTCAGAAACGATTGCCAGTTTACCGGATTGTCTGTAACTGCAAAACAGGTTCTTTCATACAGCTCTGAAATCAGGTCAAATTTTCTTGCCACCTCGTCTGCACCTCCTTATCGTGTTTTTTCTTTGTCCTTTGCGGATTTCGTGTTTTCTTTTGCGGCTGGTTCTACGGTATGACCGTTTCTCTCGCAAAGCTCGGCAAATTCGCAGATATGGTAGAGATTTGTGCCGACCTCCAAATGGTAGTCGTCGATATATCTGCAAGTTCTCTCCATTGTTTTGCCGTCGCCGAGCTTGATTGAGATTTTTTCTCCGTCCGCAATGCGAAACTGCTCCTGATAGTGCGGGTTGATAAATCGGATACCTCGCTCAGCGTTTTTCAAGTGGGCATTTAGCCACTCTTTCTGATAGCAATAGCAGTACAGATTGTACTCGCCCCTGTTGGGGTTAAATCTCATAAGATAGCTGTACTTTCCCGTATCAAGACGGATGCCGTAGTGGTTGCAGTCATCATTAAAGGAGCTGTCGGGAGTGGAATAACAGTAAGAGGACATAGCCTTTCTGCCGGACAAAACATCGCCGTCACGCAATCCGTTTATGACTTCATCAAATTCAGCCTTAAATTCATCGGTTTTCAAGTCTTTTCTGAAATCGTTCCAAGTCGTCCAAAACTCGTTCCCGTTAGAACCGAAGTCGGCTCTCAAATATCCGATAAGACCGGTCTGCATAGAGAGCTGCTGACTTTGGCTGAAGGTGTATTTACGCTCTGCTTCGGTCAATACTCTGTAATCCATTTTCATCACCTCGCTTGTTCGTTTGTTTGTCTTTGCTTTGGAATAGGAAAACCATAAACTCCGGCAATGTCATCGCCGAGCCTTTTGGTAACTCGTGTGATGTCGGCTCTTGTGGCTTTTCCGTTATAGATTTTATCTTGCAGATTTTCAATCTGCGTATCGGTAACACCGTCTTTGAATACACGGTAAAGATAATGGTTTGTACCGTCGTGATGAACGGCGTCGGCACGAAGGTCGCCGTACTTATCCACATACCATTCGTTGTAATCGGTATCGGAATAAAGGCAGTCCTTAATGTTGCCGGAATCAATCATCTTGTAGCCCGACACTCTGCCGTTCCATCTGCCGAGGTCGCCGATAACAATAATCGGCTGTGAAAGCTGAATATTGAGATTTACTCGTTCATCATAAAGATTTTCGGCATTGGATTTTACCATAATGTCGTAAAGCTCATCATCGGAATATCCGGGATACAGTTCCTCCAAAGACTCTCGCCAATCATCAAGGTCAAGGCTAATGTCGCTCCAAATGATATGGCGGTCATTCTGTTCCTGCCTGCTCATCAGTGCCACCTCCCAAATAAGAGAACAGCTTATTGGCTTTGGTCTGCTTCTGAAACTCGATAATCAGACTCATATCCGGAATAGTGATACCCGGAATTTTCAAAATGCTCTCCATGTCGAGCTGCTGCAATTTCTTTTCGGTATTGCAGCCTGCGTCAAACAGTTTCGTCAGAAGCTTTGTCTTTTGCTGAAAAGTGAAATTTTCCTTCATTGCTTTGTCCTCCTTATCGTTCTTTGTCTTTATTTCGCTTCTTGTTTGAAAGCTCTTGTGCCTTTTCCTTTGCCCATTCAGGCAGACGCTCAGGCTTTATTTCGCCCATAACATCCATTCTTTCATATCGGGTTGATTTGCCGGTGTGAAGATTGGTACAAAACACGGCACTTCCACGGCTGTTTGCCGACGCACCGAAACCACCTGTAACATAGTAGAGCTGTCTGTCGGCTCTCTGAAATTCAGGCTTTAATACCTTGGGGTCAATGGCTATGATTTTGCCGTTGATGTCTTTGGAATAGTGGTCGGGGATACAGTCGGCTTCTGTTATGAGTGTGATTGGAATATCCAGTTTTTCGACCTGTTCCTTGAAAAGCTCCGCTTCATTTGCCACACGGCTTCCGAAAAGGTGTACGATTTCGATATAGTCATCGCTTACCATACATTCCGAACACAGTTCAAACAGGTCGTTTCGCTCTGCAAAGCCGCACATAAATTTATCGCCGTTTGTACTTTGCTCATTGGAAGCCAAGATAACTTCCTTTTCGCCCACATTGACCGAGCAAAGAACAGTGTATTCACCGATTTTTCTTTTTCCCTCGTTCATATCCACACCTCAGCTTACTTCAATCACAATTCTGATGTTTCCGCAGTCGCAGCCACTGCACTGCCTTGACAGTTCGGGAAATAGGGATTGCACTCTCTGTCTTGCTCTGCGGATAGTCTCAAAGCACGGCAAGCCGTAGCCTTTATAGTTGTTGACTATATCCTCAAGCGGTAAATCTCCGACTCTCATATAGCTGTATCGGTTGTAATAGCAAAGGATAAGCTGCATATCGTCATACCTCGTTTCGGGGCATTCTCTGAGTATTGCAAGCACCTTGCTGTCAACCGTCTTTTGCTTATTCATAATGCACCTCCGTAAAAGAACGGTGGGCGAAGTTTTCACTCCGCCCACACAAGCGTTCCTTATTTCTTTCTGTTCTTAATCTGCAAGAAGATAAAGCCGCCGATAATAAAGGCGACTAATACAACTGCTACGATTGTTTTAGCGTCCATTACTCATTGTCCTCCTTCTTCTTTTTTCTGTACGCAACAACGGCTGTGCCGACAATACCGAGGGCAGAAAGTCCCGCAAGTGCCGTCCACAAGCCCACATTGCTGTTATCTCCGGTCTTTGGTGTATCTCTCAGCTCATTGTGCATTTCCACAACGGTAGTAGAACCGACCTTTACGGTTGCAATCTTATCCGCAGGAAGCACATAGGAAGCAGAAACACTATCCTGAACCTCGGAAATGGTGTAATCGCCGATACGAAGTCCCTCGATAATGATTTCGCCGTTCTTATCGGTCGTGAAGCTTCGGTCGTAACCGTTTACTCCTGTAACTCTGAAAGTGAAGCCTTCAACCTTACCGTCAGAGGAAGTTTTAACGATTTTCAGGTTTCCTTTCATAGCTGTGTTAATAAAGCCGACACCGGCTTTGTTTTCTACCTCGTAGGTGGTTTCATCTTTTTCAATGAAAACAGAGTACACACCCTTATCAAGTTCAAAGCCTTCCGGTGCTTTGGTTTCTCTTACAAGGTATTTTCCGTAGAGAAGCTCCTTCATCTCGTAAATACCGGTAGAGGTTTCGGAGAGCGTTCCGATAAGCTCGTCGCCGTCGTCCAATTTGCCGTCTCCGTTTACATCTTTGTAAACCTCAAAGGTCGCTCCTGTCAGCTTGTTGTCCGGGTAATCTTCATCAACCTTAGTCAACTTGATATTGCCGTGAACATACTCATTGACGATTTCAACCTCAATGACCTGACCGACCTCGGAGATTCTAACTTCATAAGAAGTTTCATCAAGCACAAAGCCCTTCGGCTGTTCGATTTCTCTTACAATCCAGTTTCCATACGGTACTTTCTCAAAAGAAAAGCTACCGTCTTTTTGGGAGGTAGCAGTCATCAAAGCATTTTCTTTTGTAAATTCGGTTTCATCAGCCTTAAACAGACCGATTACAGCACCTCCCAGTGCTTCGCCGTTTTCGGTAATCTTCTTACCGGAAACAGAACCGTAAATGAGCTTGTTTTCAATCGGCTTGCCGTCATTGACCGCAATCTCAACATTTGCGGTATCCTGACCGGCATAGCTGAAAGTGAACGGATACTTGGCGTCGGTAAGGATATAATGCTCATCGGTGGCAAGTTCCTTTACATAGTAGCTTCCGAAAGGAAGGTCGGTTTTGATAACAGCCTTGCCGTTCTCGGAAAGTGAGATAATCTCAATCAGTCCGTCTGCCGGAATAGAAGTACCGCTTGCAGAAACAAGTTCTTCTGCGGCGAAAAGTCCGAAGCTGATATTCTTCATTTCATCGCCGTTACCGATGTTGAAGATGTCGTTCTTTTCAATAGTCTTTTCAAGACTTACCGTAACCTTTTGTCTCTCGTTTACGAAGCTGGTTGCGGTTTCCGTCACGGCGACTTCCTGACCTGCGTAGGTCAGCTCGACCTCGTGTGCTTCCTTGTTGATAACCATACCCTCCGGTGCGGTAATTTCAACCACCGTATATTTTCCGAGATAAAGCTCCTTACTCTTGGCAAGTCCGTTTTCATCTGTGGTAACAGTATCTACGACCTCGCCCTTTGCATAACGGAGTGTACCGTCGGGAGTGATAATATCTTCTGCTGCGGCAATCTCATAAACCGCACCTGCAAGACCTTTCACTTCATAGACAGGCTGATAAATCACATCGGCATTTTCCTCTCCGGAGATATTTACCCCTGAGAATACCTCGCCGGTCTTTTCAATGCTGACAGTACCTTTCTGTGCCATATTAGGCTTATCGACCTGAATCACAGTAATACCGCCCTCATCGGAAGAATTTTCCTCAGCCACATCAAAGTACACCGGTGTGCTGTCAAGCACATATCCGTAAGGAGCCTGAACTTCTACAAGAGAATATCCCTTGCCGTATTCCAGTTTCTCCGGTGTAACAAGCTGTCCGTTTGCATCGGTGTAGAAAGTATCAATCGTTGTCGGAGTAGGATAAGTAAAGGTCATTGTTACCTGATTGCCGTCAGGGTCAAAAATTTTGAAGCCTGCACCGGCATACGGAATGTTTTTACCGCTTTCTGCGTCCACCTTGACAACCTTGATATAGCTTTCAAAGTTTGCGTTGTTGATGAGATAGCGGTAGGTCTGTCCGTTCTGAGAAATGAACACATCGAAGTCGTCCATTAACTCACGCCCCTCCCAACCGGAGGTCTGATGAACGGTATATACGCCGTAAGGCATATCCTTTGTCTGACCGAAGCCGTTTTCATCACAAACAATTACATCTCTTTCATCTTCCTCTGCTGAATCAAAGCTGCCGGAAGATTTCAGATAGATTTCAAAGGTTGCACCGTTTTCCGGTGTTTCAATCTTTGTTTCGCCGTCATCGGTGTGCTTGATAATGGCGATATTGCCTTTCATAACCTGTTCGGTAACATCATTTGCGGTCTGATTGTGTTCCACAGTATAGAGCTGCGGTTCAGCACCGACCTTATGGATTGTACCGTCGAGCAGATAACCCTCGGACGGCGTGATTTCACGGATTGTCCAGTCATTATCACAGACATATTCCTTTGTGGTAAACTGCCCGTTCTTATCTGTCACATACTTGTCCACAAGGGTTTCGCCTTTATAGATACCGTAAACTGCTCCGGCAAGGGTAGCGTCACCCTGCGGTGTGCCTTCCTCTCGGTCGCTCTTTGTTACGGTTACGCTGAACTTTTTGAGAATGTTCGTGAAGTTTCTTGTGGTTACTTCTTTCCAGTTAATCGGTGCGGTCTGATTTGCAGGCACAACATAACGGATTGCGGTATCCACTTCCTCAATGGTATATGGGGTAGTGCCGCTGATAAGCACATCATCAAAAGAAGCAACACCGTTTTTGTCTGTTACGGCATACTCATCGACCTCAATACCGGCAAGCGAAGTTCCGTAAAGGTGGAAAGTCACACCCTCGACCAGATTATCCTCCGAAGATTTGATAACCTGAAGATTACCTCTCTTGAGAACATTATTGAAGTTGACCTTTGACACCTGACCGGCTACAACAGTTACTCTGTGAACCTCCTGCGGCACATATTTGTCGATAGACTGCTCCGTTACCGTATAAACACCGGGCATAAGGTTATCCAGTTGGAATTTACCGCCGTTTGCGGTTGTTACAGTCTGATTGACACCGTTACCGCTGATGGTAAACTGAATACCGTCAACCTTTCCGTCCTCACTTGTCTTTACAATCTGACAAGAGCCGTAGCTGACCTTCATTTTGACAAAGCCGCTGACAGGGTCGCTGACCTCCTGAGCATAAGTAACCACATCCTGAATGCCGTTGCCGTTCTGATGGATACCGTCAGTCCATACAACTACACCTCTGCGGACGCCGTTTTTCTTTGTGGCTGTGATGGTAAATTCCTTGCTCGGAGCGGTGTCCATTGATACAGTCAATTTGTTTCCGCTGACAGAGAACGAAACGCCGTCAATATTTGCCGAGAAGGTATAATTGCCAAGCACTCCGTTTGAGTCGGTAAGGGTAGCAACATACTTGCTTCCGTTCCATTCAAGCTCATTCACTTTTGCAGAACCGCTTGACCTTGTGCAGAAGCTCGGCACTTTGGTGTGATTCTGAACGCTTGTTACCATACTGTTGTAGTAAGACAGGATTTTACTGCGGAGAGGGTGTCCGGAGCTGACGCAGCTTAACACCGCATCACAGCTACCGGGTGAAACGTGATTGAAGCTTGCGTCTCTTTCTCCGACAATCGTTTCCCAAATCAAAATCTGAGTGGCATAAGCGTGTGCGATACAGTTTGCGTCGCTTTCATTCTGCGACTTCCAGCTTGTCGAAATACCTCCACGATAACCGTACTGCAAGATACGACCGATAAGCAGGCGAATGTCATCGCCGGAAATCGTTCCGTTCGGGCTGATGTTATTAAAGAAGTTCTCGTCCTTTTCGGTGAGGGTATCGCCAGTCCGCTGACTTGTACCCGGCTCAATACAGTAGGCGATATTGCCCGAATACGAACCCATTGCACGAAGTCCTGTATATTTCGTTGACAACCCTTTCCAACCATTCATATAGTTGAGATTGCCGTGCCCCCATTCGCCGTTGTTATTGGTATCTCCGCTTCGGGGATAATCGACGAGGTACACATCGGCTTTTTCTCCTACGGCTGCAAAGGCTGTCGTTGCCCCAATGCCCATAAAAGCAGTAAGGCTCATAACCGCCGCCAACATAAGCGAAACGGCTTTCTTGAATTTTGTTTTAACCATTGCGTTTTCCTCCTTGAAATGCAAAAACGCACCGATTTTACTCAGTGCGTCCGCTTAAAAATAATTTTGTTTTAACAGTAGCCGATATAGATGTTGTACTCCGTATCGGATAGCTTTTCTGTCCATATCCACACAGCGGTAAAACCTTCGCTGTTCTTGCATCGGTTCAGTCTGCTTTCAATATCAGCCTTGATACCGCTTCGGTTTGGATTTGCGGATATGGGATTGTCCCAACATTCTGTTGCCGTGCTGTCAAGAGAAAGCCCTATGCCAACCGCATACTCTTTTGCGTAACTTACATAAGGGCTGACATCAAATGCCTGCTTGGGCGGCTCTGTCGGTTTCGGTTCTGCCGGCTTTTCTGTCGGTTTTTCAACCGGCTTTTGTTCGGCAGTTGTCTGTTCTTTCGGCTGTTCCGGTTGATTTTCGGGTTCAGCCTGCGTGGTTGTCTGCTTCGGTGGCTCTGCCTTTGTCTTTTCAGTTACACGAGTTTCAGCCGTTTTATCTTCTGCCGGTTTTGTCTGAACAGTCGCAACCGTCTGACTTTCAGCGGTTGATTGGCTTTCTTCTGCCGTAATCGGTGTTTCTTCCTGAACTATCGTGCTTTCCGGTTCTTCTGCCGTTTCTTCCTGAGAATTTGTTTCGGTAGTACCAGCCGGAAAAGAAGTCTCTGTTTTCGTTATCTCCTGTGCAGCTTCTTTGGCTGTGTTACCGGTACAACCTACGAGGAAAATCATCAGGCAGGCAAGAACACAAGGTATCAGCCTGTTTTTCATATCCATCGCTCCTTTCGCCTTAATCGTACTCAATCAGGCAAAAAACATCAAAGATGCGATTGACTGAACTTTTTATCGTAGCAGACATTTTGCTTTTACTCCAAATGTGCGACCCCTTTAATAGACAGCTATATCTTATTAGAGATAGATATACTCAAGGGAGATAGAGTATATTTTTCAGCAGGTAAACAGCCGGTATATATAGGGGTTAGAGTGTGAGAAAGGGGGAAGGCTATCGGCTGTCACGGTCGGCTCTGCTTCTCAGAAACTTGTTGTAATGCTCCAATGCCTTGCACACAAAATCCTCCGTTTGGCTTATGGGAATGTTCTTCGGGATAAGCTGTCGAACCCTATCGCCCCTCAAAACAATTTTCTCCCTTTGGTTTGGTTTTTCCTCCGACATAATCGCTTGGATTGCTTCGGTTGTGAGCTTGCCCTCCTCAAAGAACTTTCGCATACGGATTGTTTGGTCGTGGGACGGGGTTGCGTCGTTCAGGTCGATTTCATCAACCACATCACGCTGACTGTCCTCATCGAGAAAAGACAATTCAACCGCCGGTCGCATTTTAATTCGCCCCTCATCAACATATTCCAAAAGTTCGGGAACAAGGTTTGTAAGGCGAATATATCTGCGAACTTGGGTTTGACTGTCACCCGACTGCTCTCCAATTAGTTGTGCTGTTTCTTTTCCGCTTGACTTCCAACCCACTGGGTCGGAAGTTAGGTCTGTTCTTTTGCCTTGTCTGCTCAATGCTTCCAAACGCATTTTGTAGGCATAGGCTTTTTCCGAGGGAAGTATCTGCGACCTTTGGTAGTTGCTCTCAACCATTAAAATCGTGGCTTCGTCTCGGTTCAGTTCAACGACCTCACAACGGAGAGTATCAAACCCGGCAAGCTCACAGGCTCGCTTTCGTCTGTGTCCCGATATGAGTTCGTATCTGCCGTCCTCTTTCTGCCTTACCGTCGCCGGAGTGATTACCCCTCGTTCCTTAATACTCTCAATGAGCTGTGCCATATCCTCGTCATCACGCACCTTAAAAGGGTGGTCGGGGAAATCGTCAATCTCAGTCAAGGGAATATCTCGGATTTTTGAAAGTTTTTCTTCATCTCTCTGTTCCTGCGTCGAGAATAAGTCATCGAGCTTCGTGAGAGTGAAGTCGCTCTTTCTTCCTGCCATCGGCTAACACCTCCTTTGTAAATTCGGTGTACGCTTTTGACACCGTGCTGCCCGGTTCGTAGGCAAAAATGCTCTTGCCTTTGGAAGAAGTCTCTGCGGCTTTTACGGCAATCGGGATATATGTTCGATACATCTTGATTTGACTACCGAAGTTCTCTCTCAGAGCTTCTACCGTGCTTTTGGCGAGGTTGGTACGGCTATCCACCAAAGTGAGAAGCATACCGTCAATCTTTAAGCCCGGATTGATACGCTTCTTAACTCGTGAAATGGTCTGAACAAGCTGCGTCATACCTTTTGCCGGTAAATACTGAGCCTGAACAGGAATTATTACGCTGTCTGCCGCAGATAGAGCATTGATTGTTACCATTCCGAGGGAAGGCATACAATCTATTAAGATATAGTCGTATTTCTCCTTCACTTCGCTGAGATAGTTTCTCAATGCCGTCTCTCTGCTCATTGCGTTGACAAGGTTAAACTCCATTGCTGAAAGCTCAAGGTTTGCCGGAATAAGGTCAACACCTTCGTCGTGGTGCAGAATACCGACCGTAGGGTCATTCATCGTTTCATTTATGACATCTGTGAGTTTCGTTGCAAGCGTGATACCCAAGTTGTCTGTATCCTGCCAACCGAGACAAGTGGTTAAGTCGCCCTGTGGGTCTGCGTCTATGAGCAGCACTTTCTTTCCCTGCATTGCAAGACCGACGCCGAGGTTTACCGTAGTGGTCGTCTTTCCAACTCCGCCTTTTTGATTGCATATCGCAATCGTTTTGCAGTTCGACACTTTGTGCGTCCTCCTTTCGTGAAATTCATAGCCATCGCAGTATGGCTATGTACTTGACCGGCTCATTTCCTAACCGGTCGGGCAATATTTGTTCTCAACACCCCTTGCCGAGCAATAAGCTCACGGGAAGTCACTAAGGAACAGACTGCTAATCTGTATCATAGGAATTTCACCTCTGCCGGGTACTCCGCCAGCTCCGTAGAGAAGTATCATTATCCTTCTGACTGTCATCGCCGTAACAGGGGCAACCTGTTACCTATACCGGGAGTTCTCGCTGTTCTGCAATGCAGAAGTCACGGCGTACCCGATAAGGTGGCTAAAATCATCAGAATTAAAGTCTTAGTGAATGGTTTATTCAGTTGTCAAAATACAAGTGAAAGGGCTGACCTTTTCGTGGCTCGGAATTAACCCCTTCACTTGTTTGAAATGGGAGAGCGTTTTTGGGGGGTGTTTTTTCAAAATTTCTTGAAAATTTTTTTGCTAACAAAAAAAGCCACCTACTTTCCTCTTAATTGAGGTCAATAGACGGCGGGTAGAAATATTCATAATTTTGGTGTATAATAGGAAATTAAGAGAAAGACAAATTTGAATTTTTTGTGGAGGTGTTTATATGATATTCCTAAAGGTATTGGCTGTAGTTCTGGGATTGGCATTCCTTCTGTTTGGATACTTCATTTACTTTAAAAAGAAATACAATCTTATCAACGGTTTTGAGGCGGATTTCAAAGCCGGTCGGAAGAAAGAAGAATACGCAAAGAAAGTGGGAATGATAGAGTTTGTTGTTGGTATAGTTCTGCTTATCACAGGTGTTGCACTTATTCTGTTTGCCTAATAAATTCCAGTTTGTCTAACTTACTCTAAATTAGCAAAGACCGCTTACAAAAGTGTAGGCGGTCTTTATTCGTGTTCAGATATATTTGATTTTGAACTTTCTTTTCTTGGCTGAAAGCACCTTGCAAAGAATATCATCTGCTGCGTCCGTGTATCTGCCTTGTGCTATCAGGCTGTTCTTCAAACGGATAAGTGATTGCAGCACTTCGCTGTATTCGTCCTTGGAAAGGTATAAATGATATTTTTGTTCTTTCAAAACAACCACCTCCTGTTACCGCAATTATATAATAAGAAATGGCATAGAAGTAGTGTGCGATTGTCGCTTGACCACCCCTAAATGAACGAATTAACAGGGTAACGAACGCCTTATTCATTAGCAGGAATTTTGCTCGAATTTTTCTGCCATTAGCAGAGAGGGCATTTTCATTAGCAAAATAGCGAAAATCCTGCTAATTTTTATTAGCAAGTCGTTCACCTGAAAGGCGGACGACATTCGTCCTAATTTCCATTAGCTGACGGAGATTTTGCTAATGAAAATCTGTGAATTTTACGATTTTTCACTTTTTCCGTAAAAATGAAAAAACGCCGGAAACCCTTGATTTTACTGGGTTTTCCGGCGGAGTTTTTGGCGTTCCCGAGGTGATTCGAACACCCGACCTACCGCTTAGGAGGCGGTCGCTCTATCCAGCTGAGCTACGGAAACATCTTTAAAATCTATTCAATTTTAGTCTTAAACTTACTCAATGTCAATCGCCTTTGCCCGAAAGGCGGTCGTTATAACATATTCTTAGGAGGCGAACGCTCTATCCTGCTGAGCTACGGAGACATGTTTTGTTCATTTAAAAAAACTTTTGCGAGAAAAAACAGTTAAATTTTTTGTTTTTCACGCTATTGGCGGTCGCTTATTATTTTATCAAAATAACTATCTGTTGTCAACCGTAATTTACATTATTTCGATTGACTTTTAGTGCATGAAATGATATACTTTTATATTGAATAAAATTGTAAAGTAGGCGATTTATTTGAAAAAATCTCTTATTATAATTTCGGCTTTTCTTCTTGTTTTTGCAACAGTTATGACGGCTTGCGGAAATAAAAACGTTATTGTCGATAAGGACGGCCACACCTTCATACCCGTCACAGACGAAAACGGCACAAAGCTCCAGGACAAATGGGGACGGCTTATCATTGAAAAGACCGATGAGAACGGCAGTAAGGTTACTCAGCCCTACGTATTTCCCGATAAAATTACAAACAAACGCAACACTGAGATTGAAAATGCCGTTGTCAGCATAAAGGTTCCGAACGGTTGGGCGGTTTCAAAGGAAACGACATTTGTAAGACTTCGCCATTCGGGAAAATGTACAAAATCGGGTGTTGCCGCCTGCCAGCTTGATTTCGGCTACAAACAGAACCGAACCTTGCAGGAAACATACAACGAGTACCTTGTAAATGTCGTTAAGCTCAGCCAGATGGGCACCCTGATTTCCGATATCAAGGAATATGAAGTAACTCTTATGGGAAAAAATGCAAAAGCAATCTCATATAAAATTGCTTCCGAAAACACAAGCGTATTTTATTTCTGTATTGATGACGGCGAGCCGATGATTGAAATTACGGCTTCCGTTTACGATAACTGCTATAACGGTGACAGCGTTGTTGAGCTTATCAACTCATGCGCAACCGTCAAGGAGCTTCAGACGGACGAGGTAAGCACATATCCGACCGCACCGTTCACAAAGGCTTCCGACAACGCCGAAACAACAACTCAACAGTAAGGAGAAATAATCATGTTATTTTCACAGGATATAGGAATTGACCTCGGAACATCAAATACTCTTGTCTTTGTAAAAGGTAAGGGCATCATCATTCGTGAACCGTCTGTTGTTGCCGTTGACCAGAGATTCACACCCGCAAAGGTTGTTGCCGTCGGTTCGGAGGCAAAGGATATGATCGGCAGAACCCCGGGCTCGATCGTTGCTCTCCGCCCGCTTCGTGACGGAGTTATTGCCGACTTTGACGCAACAGCCGAAATGCTTAAAAAATTCATTCGTAAGGCAATCACGGCTTCCCCGCTGAGCAAAACAAGAGTTATGATCTGCGTACCGTCGGGCGTTACCGAGGTTGAGCGCAGAGCCGTAAACGACGCGGCAAAATCTGCAGGCGCAAGATATGTCAGTCTCATCGAGGAACCCATGGCAGCCGCAATCGGCGCAGGAATTGACGTTGAAAAGCCCGAGGGCACAATGATCGTTGATATCGGCGGAGGAACCGCAGAGGTTGCTGTCGTTGCCCTCAGTGATATTGTCACTTCGCGTTCGGTCAAGGGTGCAGGCGACAGCTACGATGAAGCAATTATTAACTATGTCAGAAAAAAATATAATCTTCTCATCGGCGAAAGAACTGCCGAAGACATCAAAATCCAAATCGGCTCCGCTTTCGAATATGAAGGCGAAGGCGCAATCAATGTTAAAGGAAGAAACCTCATCGACGGACTTCCGAAGGACGTTGAGGTTACGGCGGTGGAGATCCGCGAGGCTCTCATGGAATCTGTTATGCAGATTGTTGACGCAATAAAAATCACACTCGAAAATACTCCGCCCGAGCTTGCGGCAGATATCATTGACAACGGAATCACACTCACGGGCGGCGGCGCAATGCTCAGAGGTCTTGACAAGCTCATTGAAAAAGAGGTCAAGATTCCCGTTACCGTTGCTGAAAATCCGCTTGACTGCGTTGTTGAGGGCACAGGAATTTGTCTTGAAAAACGTCGCTGATGAAAAATCTTTTTAAAAATCAAGGAGGTGAAGAGGAATGAAAAAAATATTCAGAAACCGTGCGTTCAAAGCTCTTATCTGCGTTATCGTTGCGCTTTCGCTGGGTGCTGTCATTGCCGCCTATACGCACAATAATGCCACTCCCCTTTCTTCTGCAACAAGTACGGTGCTTCATCCTCTTCAGCGCTTTTCTTCTTACCTCAGCTATAAGTTTTCAAATTTTAACGACAGCTTTAAATCGTCAAAAACTCTTCAGGAGGAAAACTCAAAGCTCAAGGAACAGCTTGAAGAATATCAAAGCAAAATTATTGATTATAACAACATAAAAAAGAAGCTCGGAACCTACGAGGACTTCCTCGGAGTTAAAGAGGAAAATCCCGACTTCAAATTTCAGAACGCAAAGATAATTTCAAATGATTTTGAGAATCCGTTCGCTTCCTTTACACTCAATAAAGGCACAGCGGCAGGTGTAAAAATAAACGATCCCGTTATCTACGGCAAAAATCTTATCGGTGTGGTTGCAAGCGTCAGTCCGACCTCCTGCACCGTATATACCATTTCAAACCCCAAAATGAATGTCAGTGTATATGAGACTTACACGGGAGAGATCGGCTATGTAACAGGACTCGGTAAGACAGAGGACAGAATATATTGCAAGCTCCCCGGGCTTAAATCAGGCTCGTCCGTTTCTCCGAGCGGAATTATCTGCACAACGGGCAACGGAGGAGTTTATCCCAAGGATCTCATTGTCGGAACTGTCGTTAAACTTGAAAGCTCCAAGGAGGACGGCTCATCGTATGCAACAATAAGATCTGCCGTCAACATTGAAGAACTTTCAGAGGTGTTTATTATCACCGAGTTTGAGGGTCAGGGCGTTATAACGATCACGGGTGACTGATATGAATTACATTGAAGAGCTGAAAAAAAATGACAGCATAAAGAGGAGAATTGTTCTCGCGATTCTGCTGCTTGTCACCTTTCTCTTGCAAACAACGGGAGGCTTTTTCCCTGCACCGTTTAATATTCATGCATGTCTGCTTGTTCCCGCAACGGTGTGCATTGCAATGTTTGAACGTGAATTCAGCGGACTTTTTTTCGGTCTTGCGGCAGGCATGGCTCTGGAAACCGTAAGTCCAGACAGCGTTTGCTTCTATTCCGTTATTTTTACCCTTATCGGCTTTTGCTCGGGTATTCTTATAACATATTTAATGAGAAATAATCTCGTGACCGCACTTATTTTCACATTTTCATTCACGTTGATTCTGAACTCATTATATTGCCTTTTCTTTTACATTTTTGACGGTGTGAATATTTCATTTTTGTTCTATCTGAAATACTATTTTGTTTCCGCAATTTATACTTCTTTATTTACACCGATTTTTTATTTACTTGTCCGACTTGTTTTTAAAAAATATAAATAAATTATTTTTATGATACCGCTTTATATTTTTGTAAAGGAGTGAAAAAATGAGACTTGCCCGTGAAGAAAAAAAGGGAAGATTTATTGCAATGGTAATTATATTTGTCTGTCTTACGGCAGTTTTTATTTTCACCCTTGCAAAAAGCCAGCTGATTGACGCTAAGAAAGAAATCGCGTCGAATACCGCTTCCGTTGAATCCACTGAAATCAAAGCGACGAGAGGTCAGATTTTTGACCGAAACGGAAAGGTCATTGTCGGCAACAGGCAGGGCAATGATGTTGTTTTCAATTCTGCGGAATTCCCCGAATATTCCGAACAAGAGGAACGAAATAAGCTTATTAAATCGCTTATAGATCTTTTTGAAAAGAATAATGTAAAATGGAACGACGACATGCCCATTGTCCTTGACGCGAGCGGTAACTATCAGTTTGCCGAGGATAGAGACAAGGACATTAAAACAATGAAGTCGAGAGATGTTCTCAGACTCAACAAATACGCAACGGCGGACGATTGCATGAGCGAGCTTGTGGACAGATATAAGCTTGAAAGCTATTCGAAGGCAGACAGAAGAAAAATCGCTTCGGTTTGCTATCAAATGAAGATAAACAATTTTAATTCCGCAAATCCCTATGTTTTTGCGACAGATGTTACCGATCAGGTTGCCTCGGTTATTAAAGAAAACAGCCGTTTTTATAAGGGCGTCGACATTCAGATAGGAAATTATCGCGAATACGCGGACGGCACTCTCGCGCCTCATATAATCGGCGTCACGGGCATCATCAGCGCCGAAGAATATGCCGAGCTGAAAAAAGACGGCTACGCTATGGATGACATTGTCGGAAAATCCGGTATTGAACAGCTTTTTGAAAAACAGCTCAAGGGAAAGAACGGCAAGAAAATTGTTACCACTGCGCTTGACGGAACACAAAGCGTCGTGACAGATGGTCTTGAAAACGGAGATAATGTTTTTCTAACCCTTGATGCAGGTCTGCAAAAGGTAACGCAGGATGCGCTTGCGGCAAAGATCAAATCGCTTGACAGTGCCAACAAGGGCGGCGGTGCGGCTGTCGTTATGAACTGTAAGACGGGCGAGGTTCTTGCCATGGCGACCTACCCCTCATATGATCTGAACACATATTATAAGGATTACTCAAAGCTCGCAAAGGACGCCGATTCCCCCCTCTTTAACCGCGCATTGCTCAGCACCTATGCTCCCGGTTCAACCGCTAAGGTTTCCACAGCGATCGGTATTCTTGAGGAGGGCGTTGCGGACGAGAACTCAACAATTGAATGTCTCGGCACCTATAAGTACGGTCTTGTGTGCAACAACAACCCCGAAACATCTATTATTGATATTAGGACTGCCATTCAAGATTCGTGCAACATTTATTTTTATCATTTCGGCGGTGAACTTCTGGGTATTGAAAAGATGAACATGTACCGTGAAATGCTCGGACTCGGCCAGCCTACAGGTATCGAGCTTTACGAAAACACGGGTGTCCTTGATTCACCGAGCTACCGTACATCAATCGGTCAGAAATGGCAAACCGGCTTTGCTCTTCAGTCAGCTATCGGACAGGCAGGTAACCTTTTCACCCCGCTTCAGCTTTGCAACTATGTTTCAACTATCGCAAACGGCGGAACACGCTACAAGGTTCACCTTGTAAAATCAATTTATTCGGCTGATAACTCCACTATCATTGAGGAGAAAAAGCCCGAGGTTGTCTGCGAAACAGGATTTAAACAGAAAAACGTTCAGATAATTAAGGAAGGCATGCGCCGTGTTGCTACCGTAACTCTTGCTGGAAGCTTTGACGATTCCGTTGTCAAGGTTGCGTGCAAAACCGGTACTTCAACGCTTGAAAAAACTATTAACGGAAAAACCGGTATTTACACCAACGGTTTCCTTATCACCATGGCTCCGTATGATGACCCGGAAATTTGCGTTGCTGTTGCCGTTGAGGGCGCGTATTCGGGCGGTAGCCTTGCACCGATTGCATCTTCCGTTTATAATTATTATTATAAAAACAAGGTCACAACGGGCGAGGACGACAACGCTGACGATTCGGAAAGCACAAATCAGGAATACAGCGACCTTCTCAGATAAAAATAGCAGGAAGTGATAATATGGCAAGAAAAATTGTATTGGCCTCAGGCAAAGGCGGAGTGGGAAAATCCTCGCTTACCGCCGGCATCGCGATTGAGCTTTGCAGCATGGGGCAAAGCGTGCTGGTTGTCGATTTTGACATCGGTATGGGCTGTCTTGACCTTATTCTTGCTTCCGACGATACAGGAATTTTCAACTGGGGCGATGTAATTACAGGCTCATGCGATTCAACTCAGGCGCTTCGTTCAACGATTGGACCCGCTCTGCTTACTGCTCCGACGCATTTTCTTGATGATTTTACCGACAAATCTGTTAAGGAAATGCTTGATAAATATGATGACAGCTTTGACTATATTCTCATGGATGCTCCTGCGGGCGTAAGCGGAGGATTTACACTTGCCGCCGCATGTGCAGACGAGGGTATAATCGTTTCAACAGCAGATGAAGTTTGCGTGCGCGTAGGCTCGTTTGCAGGCGACAAGCTTTCCTCCCTCGGCGTTAATGATGTAAAGCTTGCTATAAACAGATTTAATAAAAAACAAACCACTCAGGGACACTACCTCAATATCGACGAAGTAATTGATGCAATCTCACTTCAGCTTATAGGTGTTGTTCCCGAGGATAAAAAGATTTCGTATTGCTCTGTTACGGGCATGAGAATGCTTGATAATTCTAAAGCAAAGGAAGCTTTCAAGCGCATTGCAATGCGTCTTGAAGGATACAATATCAATTTGAAATTGTGAGGTCACCGCAATGAGTGATTTGTCATCAATCGCCGCCATATCCACACCGCTGGGTAACGGCGGCGTTGGAATTATAAGAATATCGGGAAAAAATGCGGCTGAAATAGCTGACAAAATTTTTGTTTCCGTTAATGGGAAAAAGCTCAGCTTATCCAAGGGCTACCGCGCTTACTTTGGCAAGATTTTTGACGGTGAGACTCCTATTGATGAGGTCGTTTGTCTTGTTTTTCGTGCTCCACACAGCTATACGGGCGAGGATGTTGTTGAAATAAACTGCCACGGCGGCATTGTTCTGATGAAAAAGATTTTACGTCTGGTTCTTCAAAACGGTGCACAGCCCGCCGCCCCCGGCGAATTTACAAAACGCGCCTTTCTCAACGGCAAGCTTGATCTTTCCGAGGCTGAAAGCGTTATGACGCTTATTTCCGCTCAGGGTGAGCAAGGTGCAAATGCCGCTTTTAATCAGCTTGAGGGTACTTTAAGCCGTAAAATTGAAAAAATAAATTCATCTCTCCTTTCTATCGCGGCTCACATTGCCGCATGGGTCGATTATCCTGACGATGAAATAGATGAATTGGGCGAAAATGAGCTTTATAACACTATAAATAGTGCTAATATAGAATTATCGACATTGCTTGATAACTTTGACAGCGGAATGGCTGTTACAAATGGAGTTGAAGCGGCGATTGTCGGCAAGCCGAATGTCGGTAAATCAACACTCATGAACCTTTTGACAGGCTATGATAGGTCAATAGTAACCGATGTTGAAGGAACGACACGAGATGTTGTTGAAGAAACCGTAAACCTTGACGGATGTATTCTTAAAATTTCCGACACTGCGGGAATGAGAGAAACAGGTGACATTGTTGAAAAGCTCGGCGTTGAGCGAAGCAGAAAAAAGCTTGAACGTGCCGCTATAGTTTTTGCAGTTTTTGATCTTTCAAAGCCTCTATCAGATGAGGACAAGGAACTGATAAACGACTGCAAAGGTAAGAACGTTATACCAATCGTAAATAAGACTGATCTTGAGCCGCTGCTCGATATTGCGTATATAGAAAATACACTTGGTACTCCCCTGCTTATCTCTGCAAAAAACGGCAACGGATATGATAAACTTTGCTCGCGTGTAACCGAAATGATCGGTACAAAGAATTTTGACACAACATCTGCAATGCTTGTCAACGAAAGACAGAAAATTTGCTGTGAAAAGGCTGTAAATGCTTTAAATGATGCCTTAAACGCTTTGAATATGGGATTCCCAACGGATGCAATCGGTGTTTGCGTTGATGATGCAATAGCCGCATTGCTTGAGTTGACAGGACAGAAAGCAAGCGAAGCGGTCGTTGATGAGGTCTTTAAACAATTTTGCGTAGGAAAATAAAGAAAAGAGAAGTTATATGGAATATTTTGCAAAGGATTATCAGGTTATAGTTATCGGCGCAGGTCATGCCGGCATTGAAGCAGGGCTTGCCGCAGCTCGTCTTGGCTGTGAAACCTGTGTTTTTACAATAAATCTTGACTGGGTCGGCAACATGGCTTGCAATCCTTCAATCGGCGGAACATCAAAAGGACATCTTGTCCGTGAAATTGACGCTCTCGGCGGTGAAATGGGCAAAGCCGCAGATGCAAACACCCTTCAAAGCCGTATTCTTAACCTTGGCAAGGGTCCCGCCGTCCACAGCCTGCGTGCTCAGATCGACCGTCGTCTTTATTCCGACTATATGAAGCATGCACTTGAAATGCAGGACGGACTTGACCTTCGTCAGGGCGAAATTGTCGATATTCAGAAGCTTGAAAACGGCAAATGGCAGTTAAAAACACACCTTGAAGCAGTTTACACCGCCGATTGTGTTATTTTAGCAACGGGAACTTTTCTCAGCGGCAAGGTTTACGTCGGTGATGTTTCTTATGAAAGCGGCCCTGACGGCATGTTTCCTGCTAATAAACTTGGTGAAGCGCTTAAACGTATTGGAATTCCGACAAGACGCTTTAAAACAGGTACTCCGTCACGAGTGAATAAAAAAACTGTTAATTGTGAAGAGCTTGAAATTCAAAACGGAGACGAAAGAATTGTTCCGTTTTCATTTGATAACAAGCGAAATATTCAAAACAAACTCCCCTGCTATGTTACTTATACAAATCTTGCTACTAAGGATGTAATTTTGCAAAATTTGCACCGCTCCCCTCTTTACAGCGGCAAGATTGACGGCAAGGGTCCGCGTTACTGCCCGAGCATTGAAGATAAAATTGTTCGCTTTGCAGAAAAGGAACGTCATCAGATATTTATTGAACCCTGCGGAGAGCATACAGAAGAAATGTACTTGCAAGGTCTTTCCTCCTCCCTCCCCGAGGATGTTCAGCTTAAATTTATAAGAACTATCCCAGGGCTTGAGCATGCCGAGCTTATGAGGACAGCTTATGCGATTGAATATGACTGTGTAGACCCTCTTGCGCTCAAGGCAAGCCTTGAATTTTTGGACTATGACGGACTCTTCGGTGCAGGTCAATTCAACGGCTCCTCGGGCTATGAGGAAGCCGCGGCACAGGGACTTGTTGCAGGAATCAACGCCGCAAGAAAGGTAAAGGGTCAAAAACCGCTTATTTTAGAGCGTTCAGGCTCATACATCGGTACTTTAATTGATGATCTTGTCACAAAGGGCTGTTCAGATCCTTACAGAATGATGACTTCACGCTCCGAATACAGACTTTTACTCCGCCAGGATAACGCTGACCGCCGTTTAACGCCTATCGGGCACGAAATAGGACTTATCAGTGACGAACGGTATTCTAAATTTCTGAAAAAGCTTGAGCTTATTGCCGCCGAAAAGGAACGCACAGAAAAAACCGTATTTTCGCCGTCAGAGGCACTAAACAATATACTTGTTTCACGTGAAACATCAAAAGCAACTACAGGTGTTCGTCTTTGTGACTTGCTTAAAAGACCGCAGATTGGATATGACAGCTTAACACCGATTGATGTTGACAGACCCGATTTACCATACGAAATCTTTGAACAGGTTGAAATTGATACAAAATACGAGGGCTATATTAAGCGTCAGCAGGCTCAGGTCGATGAAATGCACCGTCTTGAGGTTCAGACACTCTCCGATGATATAGATTACAACTCAATTCTCGGTCTGAGACTTGAAGCAAGAGAAAAGCTTTCCAAAATTCGACCGCACAGTATAGGACAGGCTTCGAGAATTTCGGGTGTAAGTCCGTCCGATATATCGGTTTTGCTTATATACCTTGAAAAGGAGCGCAGAAATGATAAATAAATCACTTTTAAAATGTGAAGTCGAAAAAATCGGTGTTTTGCTTGATGAAACTGCGCTTGACAGATTTGATTTGTATGCAGAGATGCTTGTTGAAACAAATAAAACACTTAATCTTACTGCAATTACCGATCCCGATGAGATTGTATATAAGCATTTTGTTGATTCACTTTCTATTTTAACGTGTCTTGATTTTAAAGAAAATGCAAAAGTAATTGATGTAGGCACAGGTGCGGGATTCCCGGGTGTTGTACTTTTGATTGCACGGCCTGACCTTAGAATGACCCTGCTTGACGGAACAAACAAGCGGCTTGTTTTTATTGCGAATGTTCTTGAATTTCTCGGACTAAATGCACACATAGTTCATATGCGAGCTGAGCTTGCAGGAAAAGATAAAGCTTTTCGTGAACAATATGATATTGTAACGGCAAGAGCAGTTGCGAATCTCAATACTCTTAGTGAGTATTGTATGCCTTTTGTTAAAATCGGAGGATATTTTGCTCCCATGAAATCGGCTAAAACCGATGAAGAGGTCACCGCCGCAAGGGGAGCGATAAAGCTTTTGGGCGGTCAGATTGAAGAGATTAAAGAGCTTAACATTGATAATTGCGGTGAAAGGTACGTTATTTTAACAAAAAAAATATCGCAAACTCCGCCAAAATATCCACGAGCTTCGGCACAAATATCAAAAAAACCGCTCTCATAAACGAAAAACAGCGAGAAATACAGCACTTTTAGTCAATGAAAAACAGTGGACAACCTTCTTTTGTCGTGTTACAGTATTTTTGTGGTACGCATAAGGAGGTTTTTCTATGCTCAAAAGCCAAACTAAATTTAAAAAGAGTAATGAAGTAATTATGTTGCCTGCAAGGCTCATTCAGCCCAATCCGCATCAGCCGAGAAAAAGCTTTAACTGGGACGATCTTGAGGGACTTGCTGAAAGTATTCATTACAACGGATTATTGCAGCCGATCACCGTTCGCAAAAAAGAAAACGGCAGATACGAGCTTATCTCGGGAGAACGCAGGCTCAGAGCTTGCAAGATGGCAGGTTTATCTGCAATTCCGTCAATTGTGGTGGATGTTGATGAAGAAAAGTCGGCAATGCTTGCGGTAATTGAAAACCTACAAAGGGAAAATCTTCACTTTTTTGAAGAAGCAATGGCAATAGAACGTCTGATTAAAGGCTTCGGCTTCAGTCAGGAGGAGGTTGCAAAAAAGCTTGGTAAATCACAATCCGCTTTATCAAATAAGCTGAGAATACTTAGATTACCCGATGAAATACGTTACAGCATAATGCTTTACGGTCTGACAGAGCGACACGCGAGAGCATTGCTTAGATTGCCGACCGTCGCAATGATGGAACAAGCGCTTGACACTATAGTTGAACAAGGGCTGACAGTCAACGCAACAGAGCAGTTGATTACAGAAATGCTGAACAAGGAACCGGAAAAAGAAAGAAAGGGCAAGAGGGTAATGGTATTCAAAGATGTTCGCATCTTTATAAACACGCTGAACCATGCAGTCAGCACAATGAGGAAAAGCGGTATAAACGCATCGGCAACAAAAAATGAAACCGATCAATACATAGAATATGTTGTTAAAATCAACAAGCCTGAAAATGTAAGCTGCAAATGAGACGGGGAGACCCGTCTTTTTTTTGTTCCACGTGAAACAAACCGTGTAAAACATAAGATATTTTTTAATTTTATCTTTTCTTTTATATACAGTTGTGATATAATTTAGTTTATGGAGAATACAAGGAAGTGAATATATGGCAAAAATAATAGCGGTTGTAAACCAGAAGGGCGGAGTAGGAAAAACAACTTCCACTGTCAATCTTGCGGCATCCGTTGCATATAAGGGACAAAAAGTGCTTTTGATGGACATTGATCCGCAGGGTAACGCTTCAAGCGGTCTCGGAATTAACAAAAGAGAGCTTGAAACCTCGTCTTATGATGTTATTGTCAATTCGTTACCGATTGAAAAGGCAATGATAAAAACAAAGTTTGAAAATCTCTGGGTTTTGCCGTCAAATATGAATCTTGCAGGTGCAGAACTTGAGCTTGTTGACATGCAGCGCCGCGAAAGCAAGATAAAAAATGCGGTTGCTCCGATAAAATCGGATTTTGACTTTATTTTTCTTGACTGTCCGCCGTCGCTCGGACTTATAACGCTTAATGCTTTATGTGCGGCAGACACGGTTTTGGTTCCGATTCAGTGCGAGTATTATGCGCTTGAAGGACTTTCGCAGCTGATGTCAACCATTCGCCAGGTCAAGAGACTTTATAATCCGCATATTGATATGGAAGGCGTACTTTTAACAATGTACGACGGACGTCTTAATTTGACTCAGCAGGTGGTAGGGGAGTTGAAGCGATTTTTCCCGAAGAAGGTATATGCTACGGCAATTCCGAGAAATGTCAAGCTTTCCGAAGCTCCGAGCTACGGACTGCCGATATATTATTATGATAAGAATTCAAAAGGCGCAATGGCATACGATGCGCTTGCAGATGAATTTCTTAAACAAAACGGTAAGGAGGTATCCTGAAAATGGCAAAAAAATTAGGCGGATTGGGCAGGGGACTTGACTCACTCTTTGCCGACAACTCCGTTGAAGAAATAAACCCCTCCGTCAATAAGCTCAGAATCATGGAAATTGAGCCGAATCACAATCAGCCTCGTAAGGATTTTGATGAAAAGGCTCTTTCCGAACTTGCCGAAAGTATTGAACAGCACGGAGTTCTTCAGCCGCTTGTTGTTCGTCCGCTTGCAAGCGGAAGCTATCAGCTCGTTGCAGGTGAAAGACGTTGGAGAGCGGCAAGAATTGCAGGACTTACAGAGGTTCCTGTTGTAATCAAAGAGCTTACCGATGAGGAAGTAATCGAAATTGCGATGATTGAAAACCTCCAGCGTGAGGACCTCAATCCGCTTGAAGAAGCCCTCGGTTATCGCTATATGATGGACGAGCTTAAAATTACGCAGGAGCAGGCGGCGGAAAAGGTCGGTAAATCCCGTCCAGCTGTTGCAAATGCACTGCGGCTTCTTAAACTTCCGAATGAAGTGCAGGAAATGGTAAAGAATAATCTTATCTCGCCCGGTCATGCAAGGGCTTTGCTCGGATTTGACAGTGAAGATATGATTATTCAAACGGCAAAAATGATTGTCAAAGAGGATCTTTCAGTTCGTGACGTTGAGTCGCTTGTTAAGAAATCAAAAAAGGTTCCGAAAGTTCCGAAAAAACAGGTCAGAGATAAATTTTTTAGTGAGGTTGAGCTTGCATTGGTTGAAAACCTCGGCAGAAAAGTTAAAATAAAAGAGGCAAAGCAGGATGCAGGCGTTCTTGAAATAGAATTTTTTGACAAGGACGATCTTGAAGGTCTTGCAATGAAACTCGAAAATTACGGTAAATAATATATTGGAGTGATATAAATGTTAGATATCAAACTTATTCGCGAAAACCCCGAAATGGTTAAAGCGGCAATTAAAACAAGAAATAAGGATATGGATGCTATTGTTGATGAGGTTCTTGAAATTGATGCAGAACGTCGTGAGCTTATGAAAGCAACCGATGCTCTCAAGCAGGAGCAGAACGCCGCAAGTAAAAAAATTCCTCAGATTAAGAAAGAGGGCGGCGACATCTCTGAAATCATGACAAGAATGAATGAGATTAAGTCAAAAATCAAAGCGGACGACGCTAAAATCGCCGAACTTGATGCAAAGCAAAAATCCCTTATCTATGAATTCCCGAATATTCCGAACAAGAGCGTTCCTATCGGCAAAGATGACAGTGAAAATGTTGAAATTCGCCGCTGGGGTGAGCCAAGAAAGTTTGACTTTGATTATAAGGCTCATTGGGATATCGGTGCAGACCTCGGAATTCTTGATCCTGAAACAGCTGCAAAGGTAACCGGCACACGCTTTCATTTCTACAAAGGTCTCGGTGCAAGACTTGAAAGAGCGATCATCAGCTTTTACCTCAATACGCACACCGAACATGGATATACCGAGATTCTTCCTCCGTTCCTTGTAAACAGAGCTTCAATGACAGGTACAGGTCAGCTTCCGAAGTTTGAGGACGACGCATTCAAGACAACCGACGACCTTTTCCTTATTCCTACAGCCGAGGTTCCCGTAACCAACATGCACAGAGACGAAATTCTTGACGGCAGTAAGCTTCCTATCAAGTATTGTGCATATTCTGCATGCTTCCGTGCAGAGGCAGGCTCAGCAGGCCGTGATACAAGAGGTCTTATCCGTCAGCATCAGTTCAACAAGGTTGAGCTTGTTAAGTTTGTTGACCCCGAAACATCCTATGATGAGCTTGAAAAGCTTACAAACGACGCTGAGAGAGTTCTTCAGCTTCTCGGTCTTCCTTACCGTGTTGTTTGCCTTTCAACGGGCGATATCGGCTTCTCATCAGCAAAGACCTATGACATCGAGGTTTGGATGCCTTCCTATAACAGATATGTTGAGATTTCCTCATGCTCCAACTTTGAGGACTTCCAGGCTCGCCGTGCTGCTATTAGATTCAAGAAGGATCCCAAGAGCAAGGCACAGCTTGTTCATACTCTCAACGGCTCGGGCGTAGCTATCGGCAGAACGACCGCCGCAATCCTCGAAAACTATCAGAATGAGGACGGAACTGTTACAATTCCCGAGGTTCTTGTACCGTATATGGGCACAGATATTATCAAATAATTAACGCCATTTTAAGAGAATATAAAACCTTTTGAAGTGCGTTAAATATATATCAATTTCACATTGACAAAAAGGATAAAAATGATATAATTATCCTGTAATAAAACAAAGGAGTGTTTTTTATGCCACTTGTAACAACCACAAAAATGTTCAAAGACGCTTATGAAGGCGGCTATGCCGTCGGCGCTTTCAACGTAAACAACATGGAAATCATTCAGGGCATCGTTGCAGCAGGAAAGAAGCTCAACGCTCCCCTTATTCTCCAGGTTTCCAAGGGTGCACGTGCTTATGCTAATCACCTTTATCTTGTAAAGCTCGTTGAGGCTGCTGTTGAGGAGTCGGGTCTTCCGATTGCTCTCCACCTTGACCACGGTCCGGATTTCGAGACCTGTAAGGCTTGCATCGACGGCGGATTCACATCTGTTATGATCGACGGTTCTTCACTTCCTTATGAGGAGAACGTTGCTCTTACAAAAAAGGTAGTTGACTATGCACACGCTCACGGCGTTGTTGTTGAGGGCGAGCTCGGACAGCTTGCAGGCGTTGAGGACGAAGTCAGCGTTAATGCTGAGGACGCTTCCTACACAAATCCAGATCAGGTTGAGGATTTCGTAAAGCGCACAGGCGTTGATTCACTTGCTATCGCTATCGGCACAAGCCACGGCGCATACAAGTTCAAGCCCGGTCAGAAGCCACAGCTTCGTTTTGACATTCTTGAAGAAGTATCAAAGAGACTTCCCGGTTTCCCGATCGTTCTCCACGGTGCATCCTCTGTTATCCCCGAGTTTGTTGAAGAAATCAATAAATACGGCGGAAGCATGCCGGACGCTATCGGTATTCCCGAGGATATGCTTCGTCAGGCTGCAACAATGGCAGTTTGCAAGATCAACATCGACTCGGACCTTCGTCTTGCAATGACAGCTGCTATCAGAAAGCATTTTGTTGAGCATCCGAGCGATTTCGATCCTCGCCAGTATCTCAAGCCAGCTCGTGAGGCTATTGAGGGAATGGTTGAGCACAAGATCAACACAGTTCTCGGCTGTGCAGGCAAGGCATGATCAGAGAATAAATTTAATCGACACGGCAAAAAGTCGTGTCGATTTTTTTATCTTCCGATTAAAATATTTTTTATAATTTCAAAAAACTTTTTTATAAGATTTTTAAAAGAACTAAGAAAAGACTTTACATTTTCTTTCGGGTTTTCAGGATAAAAACTATATTCTTTTGAAGCCATAAGTTTATTGCAGCCCACACATCTTTGCTCCATAATTCCGTTTTCTTCCGAGGTTGCCGGTTTAACAACTTTCCATTCTCCGGGAATATGTCCTGTCTTTTTTATAACCATATTTTCAATTGTAGTTTCTTCAAAAGTTTCGCCCATATCAACAAAATATTTTCCGCATTCACGGCAACGATAATATTCAAAATTGCCGTCGGTTTCACACGTTACTTTTACGGCTTTATGATATTCAAAATCATGCGCTTTTCTTTCAACTAAAATAATTTTCTTGTCGGAAAATTTATTTTCATACGATGCAATTACTGTTATTTCATTTGAGTTTTCATTTTCGCCGATAAAAAATTTTCCGTTTTCATTTATCGTTGTTTTATCATCGGAATTATTTTCAATGCTCCAAATAATCGTCTGCGGCGGATTGTTTATTCCTAAAACATTTGCACTGAAATTAAAGCTTTCTCCCACACAGATTTTATCCGGAAAAGAAGTAATTTCAACTCCGTTTACAGAAGGCAGGCTCGATGAATTGAAGAAATTTCCTTCGATATGGAATGTCAATTCATTCTCGGTCATTTCTGTTACATTTATATAAAGACCGTCTGTTATTTCTATCTCTTCTCCGAGGGATAATGCTGCATCGGGCTTATTGTTATACTGACCGCCCGCAACACTGTAATTCCAATTATTAACGCTTGACTGAACATTATTCGGAAATTTTATACCGGTTTTTAATAAATAGCAAACTAATCCGCTTTTTAAAGAAAGCCCTTTGATTTTTGACCCGTTTGCAAGAAACAGCTCTTTCTTTTGTGAATCGTATTTGCTACCCTTTCCGTCAAATCTTCTGTACTCAAGATACAGGGTTTTATTTATTTCAGGGATATCCATTTTATACCCGATTACATTATCGGTAAACCCATCTTTTACAGGTTTTAAAGTGTAATCACCTTCATTTAAAATGTGATATATATTCTTATTATTTAACCAACCGAGTGCTTCACGTTCTTTTACTGAAATAAATTGTGCAACCTCGGTTGTATGCTTACCCATTGCTGACATATACCCGACCGGTTGATACGATGACTGATAAAGATCGTAAAGACCGAATGCATGAGCTGTCTCGTGACAATTAACACCGATAGCCGTTATTTTATTTCCCAATGTATCGGTATAAAGATATTTATAATCCTTTGTCATTTGAACATACGCACGGCTTTGAATGGTTTTCTTTTCCGTTTTAATTTCAACAAGATTTGTTTGATCACGATAATTCCATAAAGGAGACGCCCATTCAACGGAAATGTTGGTTTGTTCGGTTGGCTTATAAATTATCGTAATTAAATCAATGTATCCATCGTTATTTTTATCAAGCTCGTCTAAATTATATTTTTCTTTTCCGTCGTAATTTGTAATTTCTTTTTTTACCAAATTATTTATTGCTTGTGACCAGTCTTCTTTTAATTGATACAGACGTTCGGCTTGCTCTCTGCTGTTTGCATAACCGTCCGGATTTTCATCGCTTTGAGAAGCATAGTAAGCTCTTTTTCTGCTAAGCGTTATTGAACCGCCATTATCAAAAAGATATAAACTTTTCATCTTAACTTTACCGGAAGAAACAGAATAAAAATAATCCGAAACATTATATTCGGCGGTATTGTATGAATTGTCGGTAATCTTTCTGACGGTTTCACCGTAATTACGGTCAATAAATTCTTCTTCATCATTAAATTTTGCAAATACAATAAGATTTGTAAAATTATAATCATCGATATCATTATCAAATGCCGAAACATTATATATAAATGATAAACAAATTGTTATAACAGCCATCAACAGTGAAATACTCTTTTTGAAAAACATTAAATCACCTCTTTCTTTTTATTTTATCATTTCTTTTGGAAGATTTAGTGATAATTAATAATTAGAATTGTATAAAAAAAGATATACAAAATAATATTAAATAGTCAAAATGCACAATGTATTTTATAAAAAGTAAAAATTCAAAAATCTCATTTGTATAAAACGTAAAAAGTTATAATCATAACAAATGAATTGTTGACGAATTCAAATATTTTTGTTATATTATATAAGGAATGTTTTGTAATTCGGAGGTACACAAGTGAAAAAGATTTTATCAATTCTTTTGAGTATCGTTCTTGTTCTTTCAAGCTTTGCCGCACTTACAAGTCAGGCATTTGCGGCTACGGGCGATACTATCGGACAGTATGATTTTACAATTTCAAATCCTTATGAAACAATTGATTGGGACACATGGAAGGCTTACAAAGCCGCAACTCATGTCCATACCGTAAGAAGTGACGGTGACATTGAGCTTGACGAAATGATTGAAAAATATTATTCTCTCGGCTTCCAGGCTCTTGCTCTTACAGACCACGGTACAGTCAATTATTCATGGACGAAGGATCAGAAAAGACTTCCGATTTACGGTTATCAGTTTGCAAAGCACGGCAATGTTGATGAGCTGACAGAAGAAAGATATCAGCAGATCACAACAGGCTCCGACAGAGGCGGCGACGGCATGACAGAGGTTCCGCTCGGTATTGAGCTTAACGGTGCATCAACCGCAAAATGCCATGTTAACAGCTATTATGCCGATTGCGGTCATGGAGATCTTGAGCTTGATTCAAAGTGGCCTGAGGATGCGGTAAAAAAGAGTCAGGCTGCCGGCGGAATTTGCCATATCAACCATGTTGGCGAATGGACAGAGGGCAGACATGATATAAACACTTATAATGAAGAATTCGTAAAGAAATTTGCAAGCATTTTCCTTAATTATTCCGCTTGCATAGGTATGGAGCTTGTTAATACAAAGGATAACAGAACCCATAACGACCGTTATCTTTATGATGAAACTCTTAAGCTTACTGCACCGCAAGGCAGAAATATTTGGGGATTCTGTGAGGACGATGCTCACGACTTCGGCGATGTTGAAAATAATGCTCAGTATTTTGTAATGCCTAAAAATACTCAGGCAAATATCCGCACAAGCATGGAAAACGGAACATTCTTTGCCTGTTCAAAGACTTCAAAAAATGATTGGGAGCTTGGTGACGGCTTTGAGGCTGAGGGACCTTTCCCGATGGTCAGCAGAGTAAATGTTGATAACGATACTAACCAGATCAGCATCAATCCCTACAACGCCCACACCGTTAAAATTGTTGCAGACGGTAATGTTATTGGTGAAAAGAGCATTGAAAAAGATAACGACACAATTACATTTGACCTCAACGATTATGAAGATCAGATCAATTCTTATGTTCGTATCTATATTCTCGGCAAGGGCGGCATCTGCTATGTTCAGCCGTTCCTTGTAACAAAGACAGAATATACAAAGTGTACCGTTCAGTTTAATATTCCTTATTCCGATACAACACTCACTCTTAAAGACGAACAGGGTAATGTTGTTGATCCTGTTAATAATGAAAATTATTTCCGTGTTGACGCAGGTAAATATACATACACTGTTGTTAAAGAGGGTTACGAAACAAAGGTCGGAACAATCAATGTTACTCAGGCAACCGTTGACGCAGGCTTACAGATAAAGGTTGATATTGAGTTGGTTAAAAATTCCGGTCCCTTATCATTCACAAAGCAAAATGACTTGGTTTACGGATTTGATATTCTTGAAGATATTACAGAACCCGTTAATCAGTCGATCGGTTTGAAAAGCGGAACGCATTTTGAAATTGAGGATGTTACAAAAGCCAAAACAGGTGACGAAATAAAAATAGTCGATGACAAAACAGGAAATATCCTTAAAACATATACGGTTGTTGTTTTCGGCGATATTAACGGTGACGGAATTTATGACGGCCGCGATGCAACAATAGTTTCGCTTATCATAAACGGCATGCTTACTCCGACTCCCGCAATGAGACTTGCCGCCGACTGTAATCATGACAGCGTAATAAATACAGATGACCTTGAAATAATTGAACAGGCAGGCTTGCTTCTTTCAACCGTTTCTCAAAGTGAAAATATTCAATCGTCATCAGTCTTTACCGAATATAGCAGCATTATATCGCAGGATATTCCCGATGAAGAAGAACCGAAGCATGAAGAAAAAATTGACATTGAAGAGGATAAAAAACCGACTTCGATTTTTAGAAAAATTTATGAGAATATAGTTTCGTTTTTCAGATATATGTTCGGAATTTTATAAGAAAAATATACTAAAGCAGATCAGTTTTCACGCTGACCTGCTTTATTTTTTTCTCCGATTATATCTATTCGTATTATGGCGCTTATCAATGAAATAAGCGAAAGAATTTCGGAAATTACTCCTGCCGTTGCTTTACAGCTGTAATTATAAATTAACCAAAATATACTTGTCGGAACTGTCGCAAAACGAAGATATTTTGTGTTCTTCATTCCGTAAACGACAGTTGTCAAAAGCTTTGCGAGAATTACTATCAAGCTAAGATAGTTTTTCCATGTAAAAATCCCCGAAATAACAAACGCAATACAAAATAATATTTGAAAGGGGAGAGTGTTCTTTTCTTTTTTTACGAGATATGAAAAAGTCAGATTTCTTATTGAGCTGATTATATTCATTGCCATTCCCGTATAAGTACCGAGAAAGAAATACTGAAAAACAAAAAGCAATTCATTTGAGGTTTTCAAAAGCATGACACTTCTGTGCTTTTTGCATTGATAAGCGGCGACGGAGCAGGCGAGACCTGCAAATCCGAAAATCTGTGCGATTATAAATTTATTCATTTTGTAGCTCCTTTTACAGATTAGAATGTTACCATATAATCCGTTTGATTTCAACATAGAATTTATAAATTAAAAATTCTATATTGATAGAAAAATAACTATTTGTGCACAAAATATAATTTTTTTATTTATTTATTAAAAATTATTGACTATTTTGTTTAAAAGTGATATTCTATTCGATGGGGGAAGAATTGGAGGAATTTCCATGCGTAAAATCAGATCTATAATTCTTAGTGCAATAATGGCTGTTTCCATGATTGCCTACATCCCGGCAACAGCTTTTGCTTCTTCATACGATATAATCGGCAAATATGATTTTGACATCACAAATCCGTATGAAACAGTAAATTGGGATACCTGGAAGGCATATAAAGGTGCAACTCATGTCCATACCGTCAGAAGCGACGGAGATATTGAGCTTGATGATATGATTGAAAAATATTATTCTCTCGGCTACCAGGCCCTTGCACTTACAGACCACGGTACTGTCAATTATTCTTGGACAAAGGATCAGACACGTCTTTCAATTTTTGGATATCAATATTTTTCACACGGAAATATTGATGAGCTTTCCGAAGAAAGATATAAAGAGATTACAACAGGTTCTGACAGAGGCGGCGACGGTATGACCGAAGTTCCTCTCGGTATTGAACTTAACGGTGCCTCTACTGCTAAGTGCCATGTCAACAGCTATTATGCCGATTGCGGTCACGGCGATCTTGAGCTTGATGCAAAATGGCCCGAAGACGCTGTTAAAAAGAGTCAGGCTGCAGGCGGTATTTGTCACATCAATCATGTCGGCGAATGGACAGAGGGCAGACATGATATAAATACCTATAATGATGAATTTGTAACAAAGTTTTCAAAACTTTTCTTAAATTACTCGGCATGTATCGGTATGGAGCTTGTTAATACAAAGGATAACAGAACCCACAATGACCGTTATCTTTATGACGAAACTCTTAAGCGTACAGCTCCTCTCGGAAGAAACATCTGGGGCTTCTGCGAGGATGATGCACATGATTTCGGTGATGTTGCAAATAACGCTCAATATTTTGTTATGCCGGAAAATACTCAAGCAAATATCCGTACAAGCATGGAAAACGGAACGTTCTTTGCATGCTCCAAAACAGCAAAAACCGAGCAAGAACTTGGTGACGGCTTTGAAGCACAAGGTGATTTCCCGATGATCAGCAGAGTTAATGTTGATAAAGCTACAAATCAGATCAGCATTAACCCGTATAATGCAAATGTTGTAAAAATGGTTGCTGACGGCAAGGTTGTTGCCGAAAAGAAGGTCAGCCGTGACAATGAAACAATAACATTTGATCTTAACGAATTTGAAGATGAAATCGGTTCATATGTCAGAATTTATGTTCTCGGCGACGGCGGTATCTGCTATGCTCAGCCGTTCCTTGTAACAAAGTCAGATACAAAAACAAGTACTGTACAGTTTATTCTTCCTTCAAGCGATACATCTGTAACCGTTAAGGACTCAAACGGCAATGTTATCGAGGCATGTAATTCGGATAATTATTATAAGCTCGGTGCAGGCAACTATACTTATACAGCTTCAAGAACAGGCTTTGAGACGAAAACAGGAAGCTTCAGCGTTTCTCAGGCTTCTGTAAATGCCGGACTTCAAATTAAAATAAATGTTGATCTCAAAGCAGATATAGGAGTTGTAACAACAACATTCTATGTTCCCGAAACAATTTATTTAAATCCTTCAACAAATTCTTTCCAATATTATGTTGACAGAGAGAATAAGGTTGACGGTTCACTTTCAACCAGTGCAACAAAAACAACAGGTAATATTTTCTTCAATTGTGATAAAGCAACAGACGTCAGCATTTCTGTAAGCGATGCAACAGTCAGCTATGCAAACGGAAGCAGTTCGTCAAACGGAACTCTTTCAACAGCTGTTTCATCGGGTAAGCTTTATTCGTCACCTGCCGCAGGTTCGGGTAAAACAATTACCTGGACTGCAACATATACACTTAAAAACGGTGAAAAGAGAACAGCAAAGGCTTATTCATATGTTTACTCGCCGAACACAAACGAAATCGGCGCAGGAATAAGACAGGCTCATACATACAGCACAGATGTTTTTAATCAGGGTATTCTTTATGCAATAGGCTTTAGCAATGTAACCGACGGTTCATATATTTGTAAAAAGAATTTCTTTACGGATTCGGCTCCGACATCAAATACAGGTATAGGCGATTGGTTTACAAAGACAACCAACGGCGGCGTTGAATACGGAAGCTGGAGCCACAAATCAAATGCAAAAGATTCTCACACCGTTAACGGCGGAACAGGTACAATCTATGTTGACTCAAGCCGTGTAACAAATCTTAATCAAATTCCGAATCTTAAAATCGGTTATTGGCAGTGCGATATTGAGGGTGACGACGTTGCTTCCGGATATATCAAGCAGACTGTTGATGGTTCGACAACAACAATTACAAATCTTTCGGCTAAGGTTGGTTGTGCATATAATAACGGACTCGATTATCAGAATAAGCTTGGCGCCGAAGGCACAAAGAAGCTCACAATTTCCGCTTACACAATCACACTCAGAGGTAAAAGACAAAATAACAATTATTATAATATAACGATCAATGCAAATTATGTAAATAAAACCGAGCTCAGAACTGCTTATAACGCTGCGATTTTGGCTGCTTATAATTCGGCAGATTACAGCACCGCTGTTTTCAATGCTTATTCAAATGCACTCATGAATGCAGGAACAGTTCTCGGAAATCCGTCTGCAACATCAAACGATATTTCTTCTGCATATTCATTGCTGACAAATGCAGTTGCAAATATGGGTTGATAAAACATAATAAGAATGGCTGCGGCGAAATTTAAAAGTTTCGTCACAGCCTTTTTTTATTTTATAAAATCAATTATTTTTTTAGCGTCGGCATAGCCTGTTTTATAGAGCATGTCGAGTGCTTCTTTATCCTTTGTAAGCGTGCTCATTTTTCCTATACTTTCAGGACTGACAATTAAAACCTTGCCCTCATCTCTAAGCTTTTTTGCATATTTCAATGCCTTTTCAACCTTATTTTTTCTGTTCAAAAGATCCTTTGAAATATTCGGATAATTTTTCTTTAAAGCATGTCCCGCCATTTCATCAAGCTTGAAGCTTCCTATATTGTCAATAGGCTTTGTCCAAATAACTATTATTTTATCGCAGCCCTTTTCAATTGCAAAATCAACAGGTATAGGATCGCTCAGTCCGCCGTCAAAATATCTCATATCATTCTCAACAGCAGGTGAGCAAATAACAGGAATACATGAAGATGCCTTCAGCATCCAATAATTATTTTGGCTCATTTCATCAGCATTAAAATATTGAGCTTTGCCTGTTTTTGCGTCGGTTGCGATAATATATTTTTCACATTTATTCTCGCAAAATTTTTCAAAATTAAACGGATTTTCTCCATTTTGATTACTCAATTCTCCGTAGACATAATCAAGATCAAGATAAAACTTTTTATTTATAAAATTCTCAACGCTCATGTATTCTTTTCTGAAAGGATATTCATGATAAAATTGATAATTTCTTCCGCGCTGACCCGAAACAAATGATGCAAGATTTGCACTGCCTGCCGAAATACCTATCACAACATCAAATGAAATATTATTATCGAGGCAATAATCAAAAACACCTGCGCCGTATATTCCTCTGAGTCCGCCGCCGCAGTCTATAATTCCTGTTTTCATTCTTCACTCAGCCTTTCATTATTTTATATCTTTAAGATAATTGACATTTTCAGAACGTTTTAACAGTGTCGCAGTAGAAATAGGTGAAATATACATAGTTTTTTCCGTTGATTTTTTTTTACAGGTTATGACAAAGGATTTTGGTAAATCGTAGCTGACATTTACAACATTTCCGCCCTTTTGCATTGTTTTCAAATAATCTCTCGTCGGCTTTGAAACCGTTGTTGTGTCAAGATCAAATATTCCTATTATATCATCTTCAATTATAACCGTATCCTGACCGAGATGTAGAAACATTTTTACACTATCCTTCCGTCACAAATTTCAAAAACCTTGTCCGAATTTATTTTGCTTCTGTGAGACGGGTCACAGCAGGTAACAAAAACCTGCCAACCGTCAAAAAATTTCATTAAAAACTTTTGTCTGTTTTCGTCAAGCTCACTCATAACGTCATCCATCAGCGCAACGGGCTGTTCACCCGAAACATTTTTTAATATCGTTGCTTCACCAATTTTTAAAGAGAGAGCGCATGAACGTTGCTGTCCCTGAGAACCGTAATTTCTTACATTCATTTCATCAAGAAAAATTTCAATATCATCCTTATGAGGTCCAAATGAAGTTGCTTGTCTCATAACATCTTTTTCATGATTTTCCGAAAGATATTTATAAAGAATTTCTGACCACTCAACATTATTTGTTCCCAATTCTTTAAGCGAATTTATATAGGAAATTTTCATGTTTTCTCTGCCGTTTGAGATTTCAGAATAAATTGTTGGAGCGGCATCGCTCAAGTCTTCAAGATATTTCAATCTGTAATCAATTATTCTGCCGCCGCAGCGCGCCAATTCTTCATCAAAAACAAAAAGCAGATCCTCGCCCTTTTTCTCGGTGCCGATCTGCTTTAACAACGAATTTCTTTGAATAATAGTTTTGTTATATTTTGAAAGCAAAGCGGCATAATTCGGTTTTATCAAACTGATAGCAATATCAAGAAATTTTCTTTTTTCCGACGGACCGTCTCTGATTACCGAAAGAACCGACGGAGAAAATACAACAGCCTGAAATTCACCGAGAAATTTTCTTGGTGAAACCTGTTTTATACCGTTTAAATATGCTTCCTTTTTATCTTTTATAATGAGCTTTGCGTCCTGATGTCTGCCGTTTGAATTAAACTCGGTAAAAAGCTCTGAACTGTCTGAATTTTTATTTATAAGCTCAATATTTTTCCGTGTTCTGAAGCTGTTACAGCCTGTAAAAAGCCAAATGCTTTCGATAATATTTGTTTTTCCGTGTCCGTTCTCGCCGTAAATAACGTTTATACCGTTACTCGGCTCAAGCTCCATACTTTCAATATTACGAAAATTTTTTATAACAGCTCTTTCAATATTCATAGTCGGCTTCTCAAATTATCTCATAAATTTTGTGTTCAAATTCAACCTTATCTCCGACCCGAAGCTTTTTTCCTCTTTGTTCGCAGATTTCACCGTTTACCTTAATTTCACCGTCCTGAATGACGATTTTAGCATGGCCGCCTGACTGAACCGCATCGCAGAGCTTCAAAAAAGCATCAAGTCTGATAAATTCGGTCGTTATATGCTTTTGAATTACTTCTTTTTCTTTTATTTTAAGCTTTATTTTTCTTTTGTTAAGCATTTTTCTTCAACCTCACGGGAAGCACAAGGAAGGTAAAACTATCTCCATCAGTCGGCAGAATAAGAATAGGTGAAACAGCACCGTTAAGTATAATTTTTACTCTGTCCGTGTTGCAGGCTCTCAGAGCCTCAAGAAGATAACGATTGTTAAATCCTATTTCCACCCTACTACCCTCAATATCTGCGCTTACCTTGTCATTGGCTGTTCCTAATGACGTGATACTTGAAATTCTGATAAAATCTGTATCAAAAACGCAGTTTATCAGGCTCTTTGTTCTGTCTGTAATAATAAGTGATGTACGCTCGATACTGTCAATGAGACTTCTTGTATCAACCTCAACGGTTGTCATCGCGGTAGTCGGTATTGTCTGCTTATAATTAAGAAATTCACCCTCAAGAAGCCGCGAAATAACACTGTATCCGTTTACTTCAAAAATAATGTGGCGCTTGCCGACACCGATTTTAATTTCTGTCTCTTCTTCGTTTTCCTCTTCAACAGAAATTTTAATGATCTCATTCATTGTTTTTGCAGGAACTATAAAGGTAATATCCTCACCTTTATAGTCGATAAATTCTTTTCTTATTGCCATTCTGAAACCGTCAACGGCAATAAGCTTAAGCTCATTATCTGATATTTCAAACTTGATACCCGTATATACAACCTTCGTATCGGTAACTGCAACGGCAAAAATAGTCTGTTTAACCATTTCTTCGAGCTGTTTTTTGTTAAGGTTAATGGTAAATCCTCCCTGAACAGTCGGAAGCTCGGGATATTCCTCGGCAGAAATACCCATGATCTCATATTTGATATCGCCGCTCCTGATTACAGCAAGATTTCTTTCATCAGACTCAAAGGTAACCGTCTGGTTAGGAATTTTACGGAGAATTTCGCAAAGAATTTTTGCATTGATGATAATTGCACCCTCTTCTTCGACCTTGGCATAGATATTTGTATTGATACCTATTTCAAGATCATAGCCTGTCAGGGAAAGACCGTTCAAGGTTGTTTTAATCATGATACCCTCAGCTCCTGGGATAGATGACTTTGAAGATACCGCTCTTTGAACATTTTGACAGGCAAGTGAGAGATTTGATGTTTCACATACGAATTTCATTAAAATTCCTCCAGTCGGGTTCTGAGATAAATAAATAATATAAATATTATAGTAATAGTAGTAGGGGGTGTTTAAAGTGTGGAAAGTGGTTTTATTTGTTGATATAGCGCAGATTCAGACAAATTTATTATGTTGAAAAGCTGTTGATGAAAATGTGGATAAATCTGACAGAAAATTAACGCTGTTGAAATGTTGAAAGCTGTGGAAAGAATGTTGAAGAAAGTGTGGAAAATTATTACAGAATTTGCCTTCCCTCAAGCGCTCTTGTAAGCGTAATTTCATCGGCATATTCAAGGTCTGCACCAACAGGAACGCCGTAGGCAAGACGTGAAACCTTAATACCCATCGGTTTAATAAGACGTGAAATATACATTGCAGTTGCTTCACCCTCAACGGTGGGATTCGTTGCCATGATTATTTCCTTAATTCTGTCATCCGATAAGCGGGCAATAAGCTCCTTGATAGTTATTTCATCAGGACCTATTCCGTTCATCGGAGAAATTGAACCGTGCAGAACATGATAAAGTCCGTTAAATTCGCGCGTACGCTCAATTGCAATAACATCTTTTGAAGATTCAACAACGCAGATAACAGAATGATCACGCTGTTCATCCTCACAAATTGAACATATATCATTATCGGTTAAATCACAGCAAACCTTACAGCGATGAATTTTTTCTTTTGCAAGGAGAATATTTTCGGCAAAACGCTTTGCTTCTTCATCGGGCATGCCGAGAACATAAAATGCAAGCTTTTGAGCGCTTTTGTGACCTATTCCCGGCATACGTTCAAATTGTTCAATTAAATTAGTAAGAGGAATAACGTTGCGTGCCATTTTTAAAATAGTCCCGGAATTGAAAGTCCGCCCTTGGCTCTTTCCATACCCTGATCCATGGCGTCATTTGCTTTTTTGATGCTTTCATTGAGTGCGGAAATAAGAAGATCCTCAAGCATTTCAATATCTTCGGGATCAACGACATCTGGCTGCATCTTTATTGAGAGAACCTCGTGAGAACCGTTGACTGTAACCTCAACAGCTCCGCCGCCTACGGAAGAAGTATACTCTGTTGCTTCAATTTCTTCCTGAATTCTTGTCATGTCCTCCTGCATCTGCTGGATCTTCTTCATCATATTGCCCTGATTCTGGGCACCGGGAATTCTTGCTTTCATTGTAATTATCCTTTCATAATTAAAGTGTTTTGTCCGTTATTTTTCTGAACGCCGAGTATAGCGGCGGTATAAGAATAAAAACGAAAATAGAAATTCTGTTTTTTAATGAAATATATTTACATCTGATAAAATCAGGCAAATATCTTTTGATTGTTGATTTAAAGCTTCTTGCATACTTTGTACCTTTTCTGTCAAAGCGATATGAAAGAATAGATTTCATCCCGCGTTCAAGATAGAAAGAAGAAAGAATTTTATTTTTATTTTTTAATACATCGTAGCAGATAAATCTCGTTATAAGCAGATCATACCATTTTTCATTACCTATGCTTGACCCGAATTGATTGGTAGTTACGCTTTTATTGTTAAAATAATAAAGATAAAGCTCAATATCAACAAATGCAGCTTTGTATTCTTTTGAGCACAGCATGGAATTAAAAACCGTATCTTCGCCTATTCTATATTTATCAAATCTTATATCACCGAGAAATTTTTTTGAAATAAGCTTTGTACAGGCGGAGGAAAAAATCAATTCATTATTTACTGTAAATTCGCTGTCGGTAAAGCTAATAAATTTTTCAGGAAAAAACGGTTCAGCTTTATATTCAAACGTTTTGACATCAAATTCTGATGCTTTTTTATAACGGCAAACAGAAAAATCACAATTATTTTCGGTAACGGCTCTATGCAAAAATTCATACATTTGCGGCTGAATAAAATCATCGGAATCAACAAACCCGATATAATCTCCGTTTGCATTATCAATACCGAAATTTCTCGCAGAAGAAACACCCTTATCGGGATTTTTCAGCGGAATAATTCTGCTGTATTTTTCCGAATATTTTTTTATAATATCAAAAGTGCAGTCGTTACTTCCGTCATCAACGCAAAGAACCTCAAAATCGGTAAAAGTTTGATTTAAAATTGAATCAAGGCATCTTGAAATATTTTTTTCTTCATTATATGACGGTATGATTATGCTGATTTTCGGAGACATAATAATCACTCGCTAATTTTTTTGATAAGATCGGCAAGAGGATCTTTATTATTTGATTGAGCTTCGTTTGATTTATAAATTCCGAGTCTGTATTTTTTTCCTGTTACATCAAAAACAGCTTTTTTAATAGCGGCCGCATGATTGTTCAGACGAATAAACTGCGGAAAAATCGGATTATCGCATTTGATCAGAATAAAATCGCCTCTGATATATGCAGATGATACACCGAGTATACCTGTGAGCGGCTTATCGGATACATCAAGAAGCGAAAGAACTTCTCCCCATTGGGTAAAGAGCGTATCTTCATCAGTATCGTTATGAGCCTCGTTTGTCAGGCACTCATTATGAATTTCGTGCTGAGTTTCAGGCGGAGGCGGCGAAAGCTCAGAGTCTTTATCATGCATAACAGGCTGAGACAGTTTAACTTCTTCTTTAACATTCTCCGTCGGCTTTTTGGTTACAAAGTTTCCGCTTTTGATAATTCTTTCAAGACTTTCAATTCTGCTCATAACGGCAGTATTGTCATTTGAAATATTTGGTACAGTCATTTTAACGACGGTAAGTTCCATTTCGGTACGTTTGCTTGAACTGTTTTTTAATATTGTTGAGGCTTCTTCAAGCAAGGAAATGCAATTGAGAATTTTATAAAGATTAGTTTCTCCTGCCTGCTTTTTATAAAGCTCAAGATCGTGATCCGTACACACAATAAGCTTTTGCGGATTCTTAACCGTTTTTATCATCATCAAATTTCTGTAATGATTGATAAGCTCAGAGCAAAGCCTTTCCATATCACATGATTCATTATGAAGCTTGTCAATTATTGAAAGAACCTCGGACGAATTGTTTTTATTTATATTGTCAACCATGTCAAAAAGGTGACCCTTGCCTGCAAGACCTGCGGCGTTGCTGACAACTTCTGCCGTAACATGGTCATTTATTCCCGCACAGCGGTCGAGAATTGAAAGAGCATCACGCATTGCACCGTCGGCAATTCTTGCAATAAGAAGCGATGCGTCGTCGTCAAGCTCGATTTTTTCTTCTTCTGCGACATATTTAAGTCTTGCGCTGATATTTTCGGGAGTAATTCTGTGAAAATCAAAGCGCTGACATCTTGAAAGTATCGTTGCAGGGAGCTTGTGAACCTCAGTCGTGGCAAGGACAAATTTAACATGCTCGGGCGGCTCCTCAAGGGTTTTGAGAAGCGCATTGAATGCACCGATTGAAAGCATGTGAACCTCGTCGATTATATACACACGGTATTTTGTGTGAACAGGGGTATAGTTTGCTTCCTCACGAAGGTCACGGATATTGTCAACGCCGTTGTTGCTGGCGGCATCGATTTCGATAACGTCAAGAATTGAACCGTCGTCAATACCCTTACAGATTTCACACTCGTTGCAAGGATTTCCGTTATGAGTGTGAGGACAATTGACCGCCTTGGCAAAAATCTTTGCACAGGTGGTTTTACCCGTTCCTCTTGAGCCTGTGAAAAGATAGGCGTGCGAAACCTTACCCGATTCGATCTCATGGGCAAGGGTTGAGGTAATATGCTCCTGACCGACAACGTCGGAAAAGGTCTGAGGTCTCCACTTTCTGTAAAGCACTCTGTACATGGCATATCCCTCCTTTTGTAATAATAAAAAGCATTATCTCAGTCACATGGTGTGCAGGCCGTACTGTGTCGCACGGTGTTAACCGCTTAATGCTGCTCGGTTCCCCGCCTGACATGGTTCGCGGCACCCCGTCGCACAGGACCAACACACCACATGACTGAAATAATGCTTCAGATATAATCTCCTGCAATATCTTAATTATTATAATATATTTTCGATATTTTAGCAAGGGATTTTATAAAAAATTATTGATTTTCTTCATGTTTTTTCTTCTTGCCGACGTATTTTTTAATCAGCAAAACCGCAATTACTATCGGAATGGCGCAAATCGCCGCAAGGACGATGTATTTCATTGGAATAAGGTCGTAAATTCCGTCGCCGAGAATTGTAAAAGCGATAACTCTCGGTGCAATTCCGAGAACGGAAAGCAAAAGATACGGCAAAAATTTAAAGTCAAATGCGCCCATAAAAAGCGATGAAAAATCAATCGGAAACGCAGGTATAAGGCGCATCAGAAAAATTGCAACATTTCGGTTTTTATCAAGCATTGAGAAAAATTTATCGCCTGCTTTTGTGTTGCGAATTTTCTTTTCAACTGCGTCCTTGCCGAGAAATTTACCCATGAAAAATGTTACCGTGACTTCAATTGCAATGCCAAGAAGATTGATAATGACCGCGCGCTTTGTGTCAAATGCCATGCCGACGGAAATATAAATAAGCGATGCGGGGATAACCATTAAAACGGCTTTGACGGCATACACGCCGAGTATTATCAACTCGGCAATTAAAAGAGACGAAGCACCTGCAATCAGCACACGGATGTCAAGATTTGAAAGATAATCATAGTTGACTATCGCCGTGACAAATATGGCGACAGCAAATACGATTTTTATTATATTTTTAACGGTTTCTTTTTTCATTGGCTTCTCCGAAAATAAAATTTTATAATATTATACCACACTGAATGCAAAAAGAAAACGAAAGCCGAAAAAATTTCGACTTTCGCTTAACTCAATACCGCATAATTGAGGTATATTGACTTAGTATTTTATTTTATCCCATCTTTTCCTTGATGTGTGAAAGTCTTTCGAGAGCTTCGTTGAGGGTCTCGTCCTTCTTTGCGAAGTGAACACGAACGATATTGTTGATGCCCTTTTCATTGAAGAATGATGTGCCCGGAACGCAAGCAACTCCGACTTTATGAGCCATTTCAAGGCAGAAATCAACATCCGACTGACCCGGCTTGAGGAACGGAGCAATGTCGGCAAGGACAAAGTATGCGCCCTGAGGATCCGTGTACGGAATTCCGATACGGTCAAGACCCTCTGTGAAGAGCTTCTTCATATGAGCATAATGTGCGCCGAACTCCTCATAGTAGCTGTCGGGCATGTTAAGACCGACACAAGCGGCTTCCATAAGCGGAGATGCCGCACCGACTGCGTTGAAGTCGTGGTACTGCTTGATTCTGTCCATGAGCGGCTTGGGAGCGATTGCATAGCCGAGACGCCAGCCTGTTACGGAATATGTCTTTGAGAGAGACGAACAGCTGACTGTTCTCTCCCACATTCCGTCGAGACTGTTCATGTAAACATGCTTGTGACCCTCATAGATAATGTGCTCATAAACCTCGTCCATGATTGCATAAACGTCATATTTGATACAAAGGTCTGCAATTGTTCTCAGCTCGTCATAAGTGAAAACCTTTCCGCTCGGATTTGAGGGATTGCAGATAAGAATTGCCTTTGCGCCCTTTTTGAACTCAGCCTCGATGATATCGGGGTCAAAGTTGAACTCGGGCGGTACAAGCGGAATGAAAACGGGTTCGCAGTCCGCCATAATAGCCTGCGCTCTGTAATTTTCAAAATAGGGTGAGAACATAACGATTCTGTCGCCAGGATTTGTGAGGGCGAAAATCGTGTCTACCATAGCTTCGGTTGAACCGATCGTTACAACCATATCTGTGTTGGGGTCAAGCTCACGACCCATGAAACGGCCGCATTTTCTTGCGAGAGCTTCACGAAAGTTCGGAGCTCCCATGGTGATGGGATACTGGTGAGGGCCTGTGTGTGCAACCTCTGCGAGACGATCCGTCATAGCCTTCGGAGGATCAAAATCCGGAAAACCCTGTGCAAGGTTGATTGCACCGCAGTCAAGAGCAACACGGGTCATTCTTCTGATAACGGAATCGGTGAAAAGTGCATTTTTTCTGCTTAATTCCTGCATTGTTATATGTTCCTTTCTTAACAAACCGACCGAAAGGAAAGTCGATTTATTTTATTTTTTCTTTTTATGCCTTTCCTTGGTTGATTCAAGGAAACAAAGCAATGCGACAGAGAAGATAAAGGTAATTAAATACACTTATCCCTTCCACCGCAAGCGGTCTCCCTCCCCTTAAAGTAAGGGGAGGAAAACTTATTGTTAATTTGATGACATATAAATAATACTCCGTCAATCGAAAAAAATCAACAGTTATTTAATGCCGAGGTCGTCGCCGGATGCGACAATGACAAAGTATTTTTTGAGAATGGATGTAAAAATATCAACATCCTTGACCTTGAAAATCATGTATGCAAGTCCGTCCTTCTGTCCGAAAACGGAGTACATATATTCAATGTCAATATCTTCATTTGAAATAATATTGAGAAGTTCATTGAGTCCGCCTGCCTTGTTAGGAACGGCAGCGGCAACAACGGCAGTTTCCGTAACGATAAAACCGTTATTGCGCAGAAGCTTTGCGGCTTCGTTGCAATCGTCTGAAATAAGACGAAGAATTCCGTAATCGGCGGTTTCGGCAATATTCAGCGCCTTGAGGTCGATGTTGTTATCGGACAGGATTTTCGTAATCTCCGAAAGCTGTCCTGCTCTGTTTTCCAAAAAAACCGAAATCTGAGTAATAGCCATTGTCTTTCCTCCTTATATTTTTCTCTTGTCAATAACACGGACTGCCTTGCCTTCGCTTCTGGTGATCGACTTCGGAGCAACAAGGCGAACCTTGGTATAAATTCCGAGCATAGCTTTCAAAGCGGCAACAAGTGATTTTTCCATCTCAGTAATCTTGCCGAGGTTATCGGAGAAGTTGTCCTGAGTCATTTCAACCATAACCTCAAGCGTATCGCTGTTGTTTACACGGTCAACAATAATCTGATAGTTAGCCTGATAGCCCTGCTCAATGAGAACTGTTTCAATCTGTGACGGGAATACATTGACACCCTTAACGATAAGCATATCGTCGCTTCTGCCCATCGGCTTGCACATTTTAACAAGTGTTCTGCCGCAGGAGCATTTTTCTCTTGTGAGAACGCAGATATCACGGGTTCTGTATCTGAGAAGCGGGAAGGCTTCCTTAGTGATAGATGTGAAAACAAGCTCGCCCTGACTTCCGTCCGGAAGAACCTCGCCTGTATCGGGGTCAATAATCTCGGCAATGAAGTGATCCTCGTTGATGTGCATACCGGTCTGCTCCGAGCACTCGAATGCAACGCCGGGTCCGCTGATCTCGGTCAGACCGTAGATGTCATATGCCTTAATGCCGAGCTGATTTTGAATTTCCTGACGCATTTTTTCGCTCCATGCTTCTGCGCCGAAGATACCTGCCTTGAGCTTGATTTTGTCTCTGAGACCACGCTCGTGAATGCTCTCTGCAAGATATGCCGCATAGGACGGAGTACAGCAGAGAATTGTTGATTCAAGATCTGTCATGAATTGAAGCTGTCTGTCCGTGTTGCCCGAGGACATAGGAAGTGTGAGACTGCCTACCTTGTGGCTACCTCCGTGAAGTCCTGCACCGCCTGTGAAAAGGCCGTAACCGTATGCAATCTGAACAACATCTTCATTAGTTCCGCCTGCCGCAACAATAGCACGTGCACAGCAGTCCTCCCAGAGATCAATGTCATGCTGAGTGTAGAAAGCAACAACACGTCTGCCGGTTGTGCCGGATGTGGACTGAATTCTTACGCAGTCTTTTAACGGAGCGGCAAGAAGTCCGTAGGGATAAGCATCACGAAGATCCGCCTTTGAAAGGAACGGAAGCTTGTGAAGATCGTCAACACCCTTGATATCGTCGGGTGTAACGCCTTTCTCCTCCATCTTCTTTCTGTAGTAAGGAACATTGTCCCAAACATGTTTGACCTGCTTAACAAGTCTTTCGTCCTGAAGCTCACGGATTTTTTCCGGTGAGGCACATTCGATTTCTTTCTGATAGTATTTTTCCATAACGAGGTCTCCTATTTATGCGTCTTTACCGAGCAAGAATGCTTTTTTGTTTATCTCAAGAAATTTAGGCGGAACACTCTTTTCAATAGCTGCCATCCATTCCTCTGTTGTGAAGTCAAAATACTTTGAAAGTCTGCCCATGAGGACGAGGTTAACTGCCTTTGATGTACCTGCCTCCTCGGCAAGCGAAAGGGCATCGATTGCGTCAAGATTAACGCCGAGAGACTTGATTTTTTCAACAAGCTCGGTCGGATATTCGGCTGCACCGGTAATAACGGGCATGGGGTTGATCTCCTGAGTATTGGTAACTATTGTTCCGTCAGTTTTGAGAAATTCAGTCCAGCGAGCCGCTTCGAGAAGTTCAAAGGAAATAATTATATCAGCCTCGCCCTTGTCAATAATCGGTGAATAAACCTTGTCGCCGTAGCGGACATATGTAACAACACTGCCGCCGCGCTGGCTCATTCCGTGAACCTCACTGACTTTAACGTCATAGCCTTTTTCAAGAAGAAGTCTGCCGAGAAGCTTACTTGCAAGCAGTGTTCCTTGGCCGCCGACTCCGACGATCATAATATTCTTCGTCTGCATAATCAGGACTCCTTTCCGTTCGGAAGTGCGCCGAGCTTGCAGAGCTGACTGCAAACGCCGCATCCGGTACAAAGTGTTGCGTCAATTTTAACCTTGCCGTCAACAATGCTGATGGCAGGACAGCCTATCTTCATGCAGGACTTACAGCCGATGCACTTATCCGCATTTGCCGTAATAGGTCCGTTATGCTTAACATATTTGAGAAGCGCACACGGTCTCCTTGAAATGATGACTGACGGCTCATCTGCCGCAAGCTCCTCTTTAACCGCGTCATCGCACTCTTTAAGGTTATACAGGTCAACAACTCTTACTCTCTTGATGCCGACCGAACGGCAAAGAGTTTCAAGGTCGATCTTTGTGCACGGGTCGCCCTTGAGGTTAAAGCCCGTCGTCGGGTTCTGCTGATGACCTGTCATGCCAGTGATTGAGTTATCAAGAATGATAACGGTTGAATTCGATTCATTATAAGCGATATTGATAAGTCCCGTAACACCCGAATGCATAAATGTTGAATCACCGATAACTGCAACTGTCTTGCCGTCGCTCTTGCCCTCGTTAGCCTTGTTGAAGCCGTGAATTCCCGAAACGGAAGCACCCATGCAAATTGTGGTGTCGATTGCGGCAAGCGGCGGAACTGCGCCGAGCGTGTAGCAGCCGATATCGCCGAAAACGGTGAGCTTATTCTTTTTGAGTGTATAGAAAAGTCCTCTGTGTGGACAGCCTGCACACATAACGGGAGGTCTTGCGGGAATATTTTCGTCAAGCTTCTTTCCGCAGTCGGGTGTAAATCCGAGCTTTTCGGCAACGATGTTCTGGCTCAGCTCGTCAATGCAGCTGAACAGCTCCTTGCCCGTTACCTCAACGCCGATATTGCGGCAGTGAGTTTCGATTATTCCGTCAAGCTCCTCAATAACGATTACCTTGTCAACGGACTTTGCAAAATCCTGAATTTTCTTAACAGGCAGGGGGTTTATCATGCCGATTTTAAGAACAGGATATTTGTCGCCGCAAACCTCTTTTGCATACTGATAGCTTGTGCTTGATGTAATGATACCGATTGAATGATCGCTTCCGTCCTCAATGCGGTTGAACGGAGCTGTTTCGGCATACTCCGTAAGAGCCGCCGTTCTTGCTTCAACGATCGGATGGCGGCGCTTTGCATTGCCGGGCATCATGATATATTTTGCACCGTCTTTTTCGTAGGTCTTTGAGGTCTCAATTCTTTCCGATGTTTCGATAATGCTTTGAGAGTGAGCAACTCTTGTACACATCTTGATAAAAACGGGCGTATCGTATTTTTCTGAGATTTCGTATGCGAGCTTCGTAAAGCTGAGGGACTCGCCTGCGTCCGCGGGCTCAAGCATCGGAAGCTTAGCGGCGATAGCATAGTGACGTGAATCCTGCTCATTCTGCGAGCTGTGCATACCTGCATCGTCGGCAACGCCGATAATCATACCTGCGTTTACGCCTGTGTATGAGATTGTAAAAACAGGGTCGGCGGCAACGTTAAGACCGACATGCTTCATTGAACAGAAGCTTCTCTTGCCTGCGACGCATGCGCCGAAAGCCGCTTCAACGGCTACCTTCTCATTGGGTGCCCACTCTGCGTAAATCTCCTTGTACTTTGCGGCATATTCCGTGATCTCGGTACTCGGAGTACCCGGGTAGCTGGAAACAAAGGAACAGCCTGCTTCGTAAAGTCCTCTGGCAACCGCTTCGTTGCCGAGCATCAACTGCTTCATTATATAACCTCCGTTTGCTTTTTAGCCTGTAATCTGTGATTCGACAAGTCTGCCCTTGCAATACTTTGCCCTGAGTACAGGTTTTTCTATCTTTCCCGTCGGGTTACGGGGAACTTTTTCAAATATTATCTTCTTAGGACGCTTGTATCTCGGAAGCTCCTCGCAGAAATCGTTAATTTCCTCCTCGGTACAGGTCATGCCGTCCTTGATTTCAATGATCGCGGCAGTGATCTCGCCGAGTCTGTGGTCGGGAATACCGATAACGGCAACGTCCTTGATTTTATCGTTGCGGCGGAGGAAGTCCTCAATCTGAACGGGATAAATATTCTCGCCGCCTGAGATAACAACATCCTTTTTACGGTCAACGAGGTAGATAAATCCGTCCTCGTCCTCTCGCGCCATATCTCCCGTGTAGAGCCAGTCACCCTTGAGAATTTCTTCGGTCGCCTTTGGGTTGTTGTAATATTCGAGCATAACGCCCGGTCCTTTTACTGCAAGCTCGCCGACCTCGCCCTGCTTGACGGGTTCGCCGTGGTCGTCGATGATTTTCGTCTCCCAAAGGTAGCCTGCCTTGCCGATTGCGCCGACCTTGTCGATATTTTCAACACCGAGGTGAACGCAGCCGGGTCCGAGCGACTCGCTTAGTCCGTAGTTTGTATCGTACTGATGATGCGGGAAAATCTTCTTCCATCTGTGAATAAGGCTCGGCGGAACAGGCTGTGCGCCTATGTGCATGAGCCTCCACTGGTCGAGCAGATAATGATCAAGATTGATCCTGCCCGAATCTATTGCGTCCAAAATGTCCTGCGCCCATGGAACAAGAAGCCAAACGATAGTGCATTTCTCCTCCGTAATCGTGCGAAGAATCCATTCGGGTTTAATTCCTCTGAGGATAACGGTTTTACTGCCCGAGAGCAAGCTGCCGAACCAGTGCATTTTTGCTCCTGTGTGATAAAGCGGAGGAATGCAGAGGAAAACATCGTTCTTTTGCTGTCCGTGGTGTTTCTGTTCAGTCAGGCACGAACAATAGAGAGCCTTGTGACGATGAAGAATCGCCTTCGGAAAGCCGGTTGTGCCCGATGAAAAATAAATTGCGGCATGATCGTTTTCGTTCAAAGCTATCGGCGGAAGCGACGACGAGCAATAGCGAATAAGAGTCATGCAGTTTTCTGCATATTCAGGTGTATTTTTTCCAACAAAAAGAGTAATTTTAATATTTTTCAGTTCATTGTGTATCGGGTCAACTCGGCTGATGAATTCAGGGCCGAAAATAAAAACCTCAACATCCGCAAGTTCGAGACAATATTTAATTTCATCGCCTGAGTAACGGTAGTTCATCGGCACGGCGATACAGCCAGCCTTGAGAATTCCGAAATATAACGGAAGCCATTCAAGGCAATTCATAAGAAGAATTGCTACCTTGGTGCCTCTTTTTACATTTCTGCTGAGCAGAAGATTTGCAAATCGGTTTGCCCTGCGGTCAAAGTCTTTCCACGAAAGCTCACGGCGATAGGGTGCGCCGGGGCTTGCACTTTCTATAAGACTTGCTTCACGCCAGGTTACGGCGTTGTCGCGCTCAACGGTGGGGTTAACCTCAACGAGAGCGGTGTCCGAGGGATAAAGACGAGCATTTCTTTCAAGAAGCTCGGTAATAACCATTTTTTCCACCTCTGATTGTTTATAACTTCCTATTTTTTCGGGAAATTTATTATAATTATATTATAGAATACTTTATCACTTTTAACCGATAAAGTCAATGTTTTTAATAAAATGTTGTCGGAAAAGAGAAGCACTGAATATGAAAATATTATAGCATATATTATGCGGTAATGTCTATAAAATTTGTTGGCTGTAAAAATGAGCCGAAACTCACTTAAACACGAACTGAACAAGGAGCATGTAGCAAACCGTGCCGCCGGCAATCGAAAGAAGCATCTGCTTCCTCCAGAGGTGGAGAAGAATGACTACTATAATCGCTATCAGCTCCGGCAAACCGTGACTTCCCGTGAGAATATCAACACTTTTAAGGCAATAGACAACCAGCATTGCGAATACCGCCGCCGGCAGAGCCCTGCCGAGATATTCGATAAATTTCGGCGTTTGACGCTTCTTCGACTGAAAAACGGCGAACGGAAGAAATCTTGTAATAATTGTAGCTATTGCCGTAATTGCTATCGTTATAATTTGCTGAGTAACGGTCATTCAAGTCCGCCCCATTTCTCAATAGGTTTGCGAAGTGCTGTAAGCAGAAAAAGTATGAGAAGCATTGTCGGAATCATAAACGAATCCGAACCGAAAAGAAGAAGACAGACAATCGAGGCAAAAAGGCCGATAAGTGAGGTATAATGTTTCTTTTCTTTCATCCACTGTTCGAGAAAAATTACGACAAACATCGCCGTCATGACAAAATCAAGACCCGTTGTGTCAAACGGAATGAGTGAGCCGACGAGTCCGCCGATGAGCGAACCGTTGATCCAATAAAGATGGTCGAGTAAGGTTACGGCAGTCATGAACCAGCCCTTGTCGATTCCCTCGGGAATATCAACGGAGCAGTTAATGGAGAATGTTTCATCACACATTCCAAAAATCAGATAGTATTTTTTTATGCCGACGTTTTTATATTTATCGAGCATTGAAAGTCCGTAAAAAAGATGCCTTGCCTGAATCATCAAGGACATGATAAGCGTTTGTATCGGTGCAAACGGACTCAGCAGCATCGACACGGCAACGAATTCAATTGAACCGCCGAAAACGACAATGCTCATCACAAGCGGATACCAAAAGCTGAACCCCGAAACATTCATCAGAACGCCAAACGAAAATCCGAGAAATGAAAAGCCCGCAAGAATGGGTATGGTGTGCGGAAACGCGGCTTTAAAAGCGTCAATAATTACTTTCTTTTTTGTCATAAAGACCCTTCTCAACGTATAATTATTCACAATGTAATAATTGTAGTTTTTTGTCGCTTTTTTGTCAATGTCAAAGGAATTCAAACTTTACAAAGGAAAATTGTAATTATTATATAAATAGCTTTAAATTGTAGCAAAAATTATGAATGAATTATTATACAAAAAATTCTCCCGACTTTTTAACAGTCGGGAGAAGTATTTTTGCATTTTATTTGTTGACCTTAACCCCAAAGGTTGCCTTTTCGCCGTTGATGTTCCACTCGGCGGTATGACCGTCAACGGAGCCTACAACGAGGTCGTCGGCAACAACTGCGGTAAAGATATCCGCCTTGTTGCGTGTGATGATGTCGGCAATCTTGTCGTTGCCCTCAACGCTTATGATGATGTGATCGGTAACGTTGAAGTCTGCGTCCTTACGCATTGTCTGAATCTTGCTGATGATCTCACGGACAAAGCCCTCTTCAACAAGCTCGGGAGTGAGCGTTGTGTCGATTGCAACGGTTACGCCGAAATCGGAAACCGAGAACAGACCTGATTTCTGAACAGCCTCGATGAGAAGATCATCGGCTGTCAGCTCAATTGCGCCGATGCTGATATTCAGCGTGATATGGCCGTCTGCATCAAGCTCCTTCTTTGCCTTTGAGCCGTCAAGCTCAGAAAGTGCGGTTCTGATCTCACCGAGATTTTTGCCGTACTTAGGTCCGAGCGTTTTAAGCTGCGGCTTGAAGTTGTAGTCGGAGAGCTCGTCTGCGGCATCAACAAAGATAACATCCTTGATGTTCAGCTCGTCCTCGATGATATCCTTGTAGTAGCCCTCAAGCTTAATGTCTGCATTTACATACATCTTTGCGAGCGGCTGACGGTTCTTGATGTTTGCGCCGTTTCTTGCCGCACGTCCGAGACCTACAATGTTAAGAACCTCGTCCATGTTCTTTTCAAGCTCAAGGTCAATGTGATTTTCGTTAACCTCGGGGAATGAGCAGAGATGTACGCTTTCCTCGGCATTCTTGTCAACGGAACGTACAAGGTTCTGATAAATGTCCTCAGCCATGAACGGGATCATAGGAGCAGATGCCTTTGCAACCGTAACAAGTGCGGTGTAAAGTGTGAGATAAGCGTTGATCTTATCCTGCTCAAGTCCCTGCTTCCAATAACGCTCACGGCAGCGGCGAACGTACCAGTTACTCATGTCATCAACGAATTCCTGGAGAGACTTACATGCTTCGGGAATTCTGTAGTTTTCCATATTATTGTCAACGCTCTTTACCATGGAGTTGAGCTTTGAAAGCAGCCACTTGTCCATGACCGAAAGCTTGTCGTAATCAAGCTCATACTTTGTCGGGTCGAACTTGTCGATCTCGGCATAAAGAACATAGAATGCGTAGGTGTTCCAAAGTGTGCCCATGAACTTGCGCTGACCCTCGATAACAGCCTTGCCGTGGAAACGGTTCGGAAGCCACGGAGCGGAGTTCGTGTAGAAATACCAACGGATAGCGTCTGCACCGTAGGTCTTTAGAGCGTCAAACGGGTCAACGGCGTTGCCCTTGGACTTGCTCATCTTCTGACCGTTTTCGTCCTGAACGTGACCGAGAACGATAACGTTCTTGAACGGAGCCTTATTGAAAAGAAGAGTTGAAATAGCAAGAAGTGAATAGAACCAGCCTCTTGTCTGGTCAACGGCTTCGGAGATGAAATCTGCCGGGAACTGACTCTCGAAAAGATCCTTGTTCTCAAACGGATAGTGATGCTGAGCGAAAGGCATTGAGCCAGAATCGAACCAGCAGTCGATAACCTCGGGAACACGCTTCATTTGCTTACCGCACTCGGGACACTTGATTGTAACAGCGTCGATGTACGGACGGTGAAGCTCGATATCATCGGGGCAGTTATCGGACATGCTCTTGAGCTCCTCAATGCTGCCGATCGAATGTCTGTGACCGCATTCACATTCCCAAATGTTGAGCGGAGTGCCCCAATAACGGTTACGGCTGATGCCCCAGTCCTGAACGTTTTCAAGCCAGTCGCCGAAGCGTCCCTTGCCGATGCTCTCTGGAATCCAATTGATCGTATTGTTGTTTCTGATAAGGTCGTCCTTAACAGCCGTCATCTTGATGAACCAGGACTCTCTTGCATAATAGATGAGCGGAGTGTCGCAGCGCCAGCAGAACGGATAATCATGCTCGAATTTCGGCGCGCTGAAAAGAAGTCCTCTTTCTTCAAGATTCTGAAGAACGGGAACGTCCGCATCCTTTACAAAGAGACCCGCAAACGGAGTTTCCTCCGTCATGTTGCCCTTGCCGTCAACGAACTGAACGAACGGGAGGTCGTAATTTCTGCCGATTCGGGAGTCGTCCTCACCGAATGCAGGCGCAATGTGAACGATACCTGTACCGTCGGACATTGTAACGTAGCTGTCAATTGTAACAAAGTGAGCCTTTTTGTGCTGCTGCTCGGCTTTCTTGCCTGCGCACTCAAAGAGCGGCTCATATTCTTTATATTCAAGATCCTTGCCGACGAACTTTTCAAGAATTTCGTAAGCCGGCTTTCCGTCCTCGGCGAGAGGAGAAAGAACCTTATCCATAAGCGCAACGGCAATGTAATAAACATTTCCGTCAATGCACTTTACCTTTGCATATTCTTCAATCGGGTTTACGCAAAGCGCAACGTTTGAGGGGAGGGTCCACGGAGTTGTCGTCCATGCGAGGAAATAAGCGTTCTCACCCTTGACCTTGAAGCGTGCGATTGCCGAACGTTCTTTAACTGACTTATATCCCTGAGCAACCTCGTGGGACGAAAGCGGAGTTCCGCAGCGAGGACAGTAGGGAACGATTTTAAAGCCTTTATAGATAAGACCCTTTTCGTAAATCTTTTTAAGTGCCCACCATTCGGACTCGATGTACGGGTTGTGATAGGTTACATAGGGGTTATCCATATCTGCCCAGAAGCCGACGGTGAAGGAGAAATCCTCCCACATGCCCTTGTATTTCCAAACGCTTTCCTTACATTTCTCGATGAACGGCTCAAGACCGTACTGCTCGATCTGCTCCTTGCCGTCAAGTCCGAGAAGCTTTTCAACCTCAAGCTCAACGGGGAGACCGTGGGTGTCCCAGCCCGCCTTACGGGGAACCTGGTAGCCCTTCATTGTGCGGTAACGGGGAATCAAGTCCTTGATAACACGGGTCAGAACGTGACCGATGTGCGGCTTGCCGTTAGCAGTCGGCGGACCGTCATAGAAAACATAGGACGGGCCTTTTTTCTCGCAGGTCTTTTCAAAGATTTTGTTTTCCTTCCAGAACTCCTCAACCGCTTTCTCTCGGTCAACAAAGTTCAGGTTTGCAGAAACTTTCTTGTACATTTATGATAGCTCCTTTTTGTATGATAGGATAATGCTCAAAATAAAATCCCCGTCCCGTGTAAAACAGGACGAGGATAACTCGCAACCACCTATTCAACATACTTCATATGTGTTCCCTTTAACGGAGGACGCCCGTCAAGACTTACTGAATTCAGTCCGCAGCTCGAAAGTGATATTCACCGCAATGTACATCACGTCGGGCTTACACCGTCCCCGACTCGCTCAGGCTTCGCATAGCGGCTACTGTCTTTGTCACAGCCTTTCTTATATCGCTTATAAGATATCACAAAACCAATTTTGTGTCAAGGAATATTTTGTTTCATTCGCGTTTTATTATATATATAATGTAATAGAGGGGCATTCAATCGGCGGTCGTACGGACACGGATCTGTAACTATACAATCTGTATTTTTTGTTAAAAACAGCATTTAAATAGTAAATTGCATAACTTTGACCACAATATTTTGTGATAGTTTGAAAAATCCATAAAAATTTTCTTTATTTGTAAAAAAATACTTGCAAAATGACGGGGAAACTATTATAATTCATAGTGAGGGGAGTATTTACCAGGGTTGTTGCCTTCGGGCAGCTTAACTTTGAAGCGGTACTAACGTTATACCACTTTTAAGCCATGGAATTGATGCTCAAAACCTCAAAATTTTAAAGGAGGAATTGACATGACCAAGATCATTTCAATCATCGTTTCCATTGTAATGCTTGTCATGACCAGCATCTTCCCGGGCTTCGTATGGCCGGGCACAGAGACGGTTGAGACAGGCGCATTCTTGGAGCAGGTTGATGCAGCGTTCGAGTATCAGGCAGTTACGTCCACAGACGAAATCCGTGGCGTTTCTCCGGAAAACGAGTATTATGCCGCTGTTGCTACAGCAGATAATAATAACGTTCTCGTTGATTTTGATACAATCGACGTTACAAAGGCCGTTACTCCGGAATTCGTAGCAACAGTTCTTGTTAATGCATCGGGTATTAAGGTTGACCAGACTACCCTCGTTATCGAGAATGCTACATCAATCAAAAACATTGCGAAGGTTTCCGCAGCTGTTGACGCAGGCATCATTAAGCTTGATGCTAAGAACAAGCTCGGTCTCGGCGCAATGGCAGCTGACGACGTAACAGCAGCTATCGCAAAGGCTGTTGAGCTCCGTGGTTCAGTTGACGAAAGCACTCAGAAGCTCGTTCTCAAGGACGGTGTTAAGACGGTTTCCGATTACACCGTTGCAGGTGACAGCATCGTTGTTCCCGCAAGCTCAGATCTTGCAGTTGGCGACGTTTATGTTGTTGAGCAGTCTGACGCTGTATTCACAGGCGCAGCTTACAAGGTAGACGCTATCGACGTTGTAGACGGCGAGAAGGTAGTTTCTAACTCTGAGGTTGCTATCGAGGACGTTATCGAGAAGATCGACTACGAAGGCTCATCTGATGTTGACTTTGCAACATCAATGATCGCTGACGGTAACGGCGAAATTCTCTCTGACGGTTATCTTGACACAAACGCTATCTCTAAGGACGACATCATGAAGACTCTCAAGAAGCTTGCTAACGTTAGCTTCTCAGTAAAGGGCTTCAAGGTTAAGGCTAAGATCACAGATACAGGCCTCAACTTCTCAGTTGCCAAGGGCGTTTGCGACGGCGTTACACTTTCAAAGTCTTATGAGCTTACAAACCTCACTGTTGATGCTAAGGCTGATGTAAACATTGCAAAGCTTAACTTCAACGAAGTATATCTTAAGTTCAACTATGATCTTAAGGATACAACAGCTATCTCAGGTTCCTATGCTAAGACCTTCGGCGACGAAGTTACTTCTGTAGGCGAGAAGCTCTCAGGCGACAGCTTCTGGGCTAAGGCTGTTAATAAGTATGCTCTCAACAAGCTTGATTCAACATCTATCAAGCTCTTCACCTTCACACTTCCTCTCGGTACAACTCCGCTTACCGTTACATTCGACGTTCTTCTCAACATTGATGTAAACGGCAGAATGGAAATCGTTGTTACTTCTCAGGAAATGCACGGTATTGAGATCATCAACAATAAGGTTAGCACTCTCAACGACTCAACAGTTGTTGACCGTCAGGTAAACATCTACGGTCAGTTCGAGCTTCGTCTCGGCCTTGATGTTTCTCTCGGTCTCTACGGCTACGCTATCGTAGACGTATGTGTTGAGGGCGGTCTCGGCGCTAACGTAAATGCACAGGCTAAGTATGTTGATGCAGACGGTAACGTTGTTATCAAGTCATCTCTTACAATTCCTGTTGACTACCTCAAGGAGCTTGCAGCAGGTTCTAACACAGACGGCAAGATCGACATCAGCGGTCATGCAGATATCTACGGTATCCTCAACGTTTCTGTTGGTAACCACAGCGCTATCGGCAAGGTAGGTCTCAAGAAGACATGGAACATCTTCAATCAGAGCAACGGAACATTTGCTTCATTTGATTTCTGATTCTGATTTCCGAATATCGGCTCCCGAGAGAAATCTCGGGAGTTTTTTATTAAAACAATAAGAATCCGCAATTTTGCGGCATCACTTTAAGATTTGGGAGTGCCTTTAACCGAGGTTAAAGGCACTCCCTTTTGTTGATTATTCGTGTGGATGTGAATTCATGAAAGGTTATTTCATGTTCTTCTCATAGGATTCGATCATCTTCTTAACCATCTGACCGCCGACAGAGCCTGCCTGCTTAGATGTGAGATCACCGTTGTAACCGTTAGAAAGGTTTACACCTACCTCAGCTGCTGCCTCCATCTTGAAACGATCGAGAGCCTCTCTTGCCTGAGGAACAACATTCTTCTTGCTGCTTGACATTTGTATTTCACCCCTTCGCAATTCATTTGCGTTTGCAATTATATCTTTTGCGTTATTCTCAAAAATACAACTGAAAAATTTTGTAAATAACAAGTTGCTATATTTTGTTTATTGTGATAAAATAGTCCCTTGTAGGCTTGATTTAAATAATATGTTATTGAGAGCTTTTCAGCATATATTCTTTTCGGAGGAATTCTTTTGGTTTATTCAAATGTTCTTGAAGCAATCGGTCACACACCGATGATCCGCCTGTCGAAGATCGTACCCGAGGGCAGTGCAGAGGTGCTTGTGAAATACGAGGGCGTAAATATCGGCGGTTCTATCAAAACGCGAACCGCATATAATATGATCTGTGACGCAGAGAAAAAAGGAATTATAAATTCAAACACCATTATTGTGGAGCCGACAAGCGGAAATCAAGGCATAGGTCTTGCGCTTATCGGAGCGGTCAGAGGTTACCATGTCCGCATAATCATGCCCGATTCTGTCAGCGAGGAGCGCCGCAAGCTTGTTAAGGCTTACGGAGCCGAGCTTGTGCTGGTTCATGATGACGGCGATATCGGCAAGTGCATCAACGAATGCTTGCAAACCGCACTTCGCATGGCTGAGGAGGATAAAAATGTTTGGATCCCTCAGCAGTTTGAAAATCCTGCAAACCCGATGGTGCATAAGGACTTTACGGCGCAGGAAATCATTGAGCAGGTCGGCGAGCCTATCGACGGCTTTTGCTCGGGTGTCGGTACGGGCGGAACTCTGAGCGGAATCGGAGAGGTGCTCAAGGCTGAGTATCCCGATATTCACATCTGGGCAGTCGAGCCGAAAAATGCCGCAATTCTTTCGGGCGGAAGCATCGGAACTCATCTCCAGATGGGTATTGGCGACGGACTTATTCCCAAAAATCTGAATACTCATATCTATGAGCATATTGATATCGTAACGGACGAGGAAGCGATCGAAACCTCACGCCGCCTTATTCGCGAGGAGGGAATTCTCTGCGGAATTTCAAGCGGAACAAATGTTACCGCGGCACTTCGCCTTGCAAAGGAGCTTGGCGAGGGAAAAACCGTTGTAACTGTACTTCCCGATACAGGCGAAAGATATTTCAGCACGGTTTTGTTTGATTGATTTTCGAATTTTTGACCGAGGTGTTGTTATGAACGAGAAAGAGCTTTGCACAAAGGCGATCGACGCAATGAAAAACGCATATGTCCCTTATTCGGGCTACAAGGTAGGGGCGGCATTGCTGACGGAAAACGGAAAAATATTTACAGGCTGTAATATAGAGAATGCCGCATACACTCCGACCGTCTGCGCCGAAAGGGTTGCTTTTTTCAATGCGGTCTCATCGGGTGAAAGGAAGTTCACTGCTATTGCTGTTGCCGGCGGTAGGGACGGAGTTATAAACGGAGCTTTCCCGCCGTGCGGAGTTTGCCGTCAGGTCATGGCAGAGTTTTGCTCGCCCGATTTTACTGTTCTTGTCGTCACGGGAACGGAGACTTATAAAAAGTATTCCCTTAGCGAACTGCTTCCCGAAGCGTTCACACCTAAAAACATTGAAAAATGAATATTTTGTGATAAAAAAGCCTGCCCTTATCAGCCGATTTTAAAAGGGCAGGCTTTTTTTATTATATTGACCAAAAATAAACGCACTCTTTTTTAGTCAAATCTTTAACAAACTCTTGAAATGCGGTAAGTTTTAATATATAATTATATTAAGAATGTACGGCTTCCGTCAACGCAAGCGGCGGAGGCTCGGTTCGGAAATAATAAGTCCGCCGTGTCGGGGACTTATGAGGATAAAAGGAGGATAAACCTTATGAATGAAAACTTCAGCTACAAAATGAAGCTGACAGACGAGGAAAAAGAAATTCTTCACGGCTCAAAGGGCGAGGTAATGGCAAAGGTTATGAAAACCCTTGTGCTTTACGGTGACGCTTTCGGAGCAGAAAAATTCGTCCCCGTAAACGGCAAAGGACATCTCGTTACAAGCTTCGGTATTTCGGTTCTCAAGCCCGTGTTCTCCATCATGGACGAACTTATCAAGGGCGGCCTCAAGGTTGACGAGGGCTTTACCGTTGACCCGAGACCCATTGACTACGCAAACGTTAAGTGCAACCCGCTCCAGAAATTGATCTTCAACAAGATCCTCTACGGTATGCAGGATTCCTACGAGGTTCAGCTTAACAAGCTCGGACTTAAGAGCGACAAGTCGTTCACATGCGCCTGCTATTTTGACGAGGTTGGCAACACCCCGAAGAAGGGCGATATCCTTTCATGGGCAGAGAGCTCGGCTGTTGTATTTGCAAACTCCGTTCTCGGCGCAAGATGTAACCGTAACTCAGGTATCATCGAGCTGTTCGGTTCAATTCTCGGCAAGGTTCCCGAGTTCGATCTTCTCACAGATGAGGGAAGAAAGGCAAAGTGGATCATCGAGGTTAAGACCACAAAGATTCCCGAGGCTCAGGTTCTCGGTTCGGCAATCGGTATGAAGGTTATGGAGGACGTTCCTTACGTCAAGGGTCTTGACAAGTGGATCGGCACAGAGCTTACAGACGATGCAAAGGCATATCTCAAAGATTTCGGCGCGGCAACTGCTTCAAACGGCGCAGTCGGACTCTATCATATTGAAAATCTTACTCCCGAAGCTGTTGAGCAGGGCGAAAGCCTTATCGCCGAGGGCGCTCAGACTTATGTCATCGACGATGCAGAGCTTGAGAGAGTTTACAAGAACTATCCTGTTATGTGGAAAGACAAGGGAGCGGCTCCGAAGCTTTGCTTTATTGGCTGTCCTCACCTTTCATATGCTCAGCTCGGCGAGTGGACCGACAGATTCGAGAAGGAGCTCAAGAAGCAGGGCAAGACAAAGGTTGGTCTCCGCACTGTTATGACGACTGCTCCCGAGGTTCTCGACAGATTCAAGAAGGAAAACAGTGCCGCTTACAACAAGCTTATCGGCTTCGGCATCAACCTTTCCTGCATCTGCCCGCTTATGTACATGAACAATCCGCTTTGCGGCGGCGACACGAGCAATGTTATCACATGCTCCAACAAGCTTCGTACATACACGACCGCACGTTATTTCACAACTGACGATATCACCAAGATCGCTGTCAAGGGAGGTTTTTGATTATGAGCAAGACATTCAAAGGACGTCCTGTTGTAGCAGGCACAATCAATAAGGGCGAGGCTGTTGTTTCTCATAACGGTGTAAACACACTTGCAACATTCCAGAAAACAGCCCTCATGCACGATATTCCGATTATCGGCAAGGACGAGGTTATCGGTTCCGACCAGAACAACCCCGACGTATTCGGCAAGAACCTCACAGGCAAGGTTCTCTGCCTGCCTCAGACAATCGGTTCAACAACAGGCGGTATGGTTCTCTACACCGTATGCGCTCTTAACATGGCTCCCGCGGCAATGCTTTTCTCATTGCCGATCGACTCTCTTGCAGCCGCAGGCGTTATCCTTTCCGATGTTTGGACGGATAACACGATCGTTGCCGTTGATTCTCTCGGCGATGAGTTCCTCAGCGCTGTAAAGGACGGCGACAAGATCACCGTTAAAGAGGACGGAACAGTTATCGTTGAATAATTTTTGATCATAAGAGCTGTTGCAGAAAAACGGCATGTTTCTCTGCCGCAGCTCTTTCTTTTCGGAGGAATTTATGGCGAACATCAGAATAGACAACGCTTCCGATGATGCGCTTAAAATCGAGCTTGACGGCAAGGAATATTTTGTTCCTGAGGACGGAAGCATAACTGTTTCGGCTGTTGAAAAGGGAATACACAAGCTTGCCATTTGCCGTGCGGGAAGAACAGAAACTGAGACGGATACTCACAGTGAGGATGACGACCCGTTGCAAAGGCTTTCAAGAAACGAGAAAAGTCAGTATGTGCGGTTAAAGAGTGTTTTTGAAATAAATGTTATCTCTTCAAAATCCGTCTGGACGGTGAAGCAAAAGCCGTTGCTTATTGAAAAAACAGGTGTTGACGCACTTTTTTCAGGATGTGAGCTTGAGGTTGCCGGCGGCGGTATTGAAAATTCAAAACAAACCTTTGCCAATGAATGTGTCAGAAAAGCATTTCTGAAAAAGCAGCTGGCAGGAGCCTTTTTCCCGATAGGTATCGGAATTTTGATTTTCACGGTCATGGTTATTGTGGCATTTGCCGCAAACCTCTCGGGCAATCCGATCACGCTCGGCGGCAGAAGGTTTACTTATCCGTGGACATTTGGCTTGGCGGCGATTGACCTCGGCTTTATAGGATATTTTACGGCGATGCTTATAAATATTTTTTCCTCGGACAAACGATACAGATAAAAACCACAAATTAAATCAGCAAATGTTAAAGGACTGTTGCTTTAGGCACGGTCCTTTAAATTTTCGTCAAAGTTTTATCCGATATGACAAAATTTGTTTTTTATACAAAATAAAGTATACAATCACAGCGCGATATGCTATAATAAAGCAAAATGCAAAAAGGAGAGCTATACGATGAAAAAGAAAATTTTGTCGGTTTTGTTGGTTGTTGCGATTGTATTCGGCTTCTGTATGCCTGTTTCTGCCGCAACGACGATGAAGCTGACAGGCGCGACATATCCGACAACGTTGAAGCAGGGCGATCCTTTTATTGCAAGAGGAGTTATTACCTCGGATTATTATATTCGCAAGGTCGTTATCGGCGTCTACAATTCAAGCGGCGCGGCGGAATTTGATTATACGGGTCTGCCAGGGGAAAAGAGCTATGATATAAATGATGTTGACTATCTGCTGTCTTTTTCAAAGCTCAAAAACGGCAGCTATACATATAAAATTGTTGCCTCTGACGATAACAGCTCAGACGTAGTTCTTCTCAATAAGAGCTTTACGGTTACAAGCACGGGTCAAGCCGCAAGCACACTGAAAATAACAAATGCAAAATATCCCGATACGCTTGATGTTGGCGAAGGATTTTCCGTCACGGGAATTATATCGTCAAACTATAATATAACAAGAATAGTTATCGGCGCATACAAGGCGGACGGAACAAAGGGCTTTGAATATGTTGCAACGCCGAACGCGAAAAGCTTTGACGTAAACAGTGTTGACTACAGCCTGCCGTTTTCAAGGCTTGCCGCAGGAAGCTACACATATAAAATAACGGCGAGTGATACGCAAAGCTCAAATGTTGTGCTTCTCAGCAAGAGCTTCACGGTAGGAACTGTTGCCGCAAGCACATTGAAGATAACAAATGCAAAATACCCCGACACGCTTGATGTTGGCGAGGGCTTTTCCGTTACGGGAATCATTTCATCGAATTATAATATAACAAGAATAGTTATCGGCGCATATAAGGCTGACGGAACAAAGGGCTTTGAATATGTTGCAACGCCGAACGCGAAAAGCTTCGACGTAAACAGCGTTGACTACAGCCTGCCGTTTTCAAGGCTTGCGGCAGGAAGCTATACATATAAAATAACGGCGAGCGATACGCAAAGCTCAAATGTTGTGCTTCTCAGCAAGAGCTTCACTGTCGGAACGGTACAGTCAAGTACACTGAAAATATCAAATGCCAATTATCCCTCCATAATTGACGTCGGAGAGGGCTTTTCAGTCACGGGAATTATATCGTCAAACTATAATATAACAAGAATAGTTATCGGCGCATATAAAGCAGACGGAACAAAGGGCTTTGAGTATGTCGCAACGCCGAACGCGAAAAGCTTTGACGTAAACAGCGTTGACTACAGCCTGCCGTTTTCAAGGCTTGCCGCAGGAAGCTACACATACAAAATCACGGCGAGCGATACGCAAAGCTCAAACGTTGTTCTCCTCAACAGGTCGTTTACCGTCGGAAGCGGCTCTGTGCCGACAGGTGATTTAACAGAGGTCAACTGGGATGTAATTGATATTTCCTATTGGAACAGCGATGCAATAAGCTCTTGGTCCGAAATGGCAAATGCGCTTGATGCGATAATTCTCCGACTTGGCTTTGCATACACGGCAAGCAAAAAGATGGCGGAGGACGACTGCTTCGCAGAATACTATGCCGCCGCAAAAAGGTATAATATTCCTGTCGGAATTTATTATTTCGGAGCGGCAACAACAGTTAGCGAGGCTGACGCGGAAGCAGACTTTGTTATAAGTCTTTTGAAAAAATACAATTGCAAGCTTGAAATGCCTGTTTATTATGATCTTGAAACGGAGGATCAGGTTGATCTGACACAGGAGGAATGTACGGCGGTTGCCAGAACCTTCTGCGATAAGCTGAAAGCGGCAGGCTATTATGTCGGCATATATTGCAACAAATATTTTGCCAGAGATGAGCTTTATGCTTCAAGGCTTTCGGACTATCATTTCTGGATTGCCGAGTACAATTCAAGCTGTACATATAACGGGGATTACGGAATGTGGCAGTACACTGAATCGGGCAGAATTGCAGGACTTGATCGTGTCTGCGACAAGAATTATTGCTACTATGATTATCCGACATATATTAAGGCGAACGGCTTGAACGGCTTTACAAAGCCCCAGCCGATTGTGAATCCGCAGTTCAGCTTTAAAACGGGAACTAACCTCAGCTTAAACGAATCGAAGAAAACGGTTCTTTTGAAAAACGATCCGGGGCTTACACAGAACCAGTTCATTTCAAAATATGTTTCATACAAGGAAGTAACGGTCAAGACATCGGGACTGACATCTGACGGAAAGGTGAGGACAGGCACAACCGTTTCTGCTTCGGGAAACGGAAAAAGCTTCGGACCGTACACAATATGCCTCATCGGCGACACGAATGCGGATTCAAAAATCAATTCAGCGGATGCCTTGCTGGTTCTTCAGCATACGGTAGGACTTAAAAATCTGAGCGGTTCGGCACTCACAAGCGCGGATTGGAATAAGGACGGTAAGGTTAATTCCTCCGATGCTCTCGAAATTTTAAAATTTACTGTTTCAAGGTGATTATTATGAAAATCGGTATTTTCACGGACACACATTATTGCGATCTCGATTTGCTCGAGCAGGACAGAAAACCCCGTTATGCTTATGCCGCAGTGAACAGAGCCTTTGACGACTTCAAGGCGCAGGGCGTACAGATTGCCATATGCTTGGGCGATCTCGTTCATTTTCATAACGGAACGGAGGAAAGCCTCAGACATCTTGAAAAAATCTCGTCGCTTATCAATTCCTACAAAATCCCGACCTATCAGTGCATGGGCAACCACGACAATGAAGTTGTCAGCGCCGAGGATATGGCAAAAATAACTGGCTTTCACGTTGCGCCGACTACAGTTGAGGACGATGAGGTGAAGCTGATTTTCCTTGACGCTTCATATTCTCCCGACAGCGAGCCTTACGGCCGTGAGGATATCGACTGGACAAAGAGCTATGTCCCGAAATCCGAGCTTGAATGGCTTGAAGAACAGCTCAACACAAATAAAAGAAAAATTGTGTTTACGCATCAGAATATAGACACAAATGTTGAAAGCCGCCATATCGTTTCAAATGCGGACGAGGTAAACGATATACTCGCTAAGCACGGGGTTTCACATGTCTATCAGGGTCATTATCACTACGGTGCCGAGAATATCATCAACGGTATTCCCTATACAACGCTTCGTGCAATGTGCATCGGTGAGGAAACAAATTATCTTATAGCAGAGGTTTAATATGTCGGTTGAGGAGCTTGTACGTTTAATTTTTGAGATGGTCGGCACCGTTGCTTTTGCGATATCGGGAGCGATGGTTGCAATAAAGAAAAAGGTAGATATTTTCGGGGTTATTGTTCTCAGTGCCATGACGGCGCTCGGCGGAGGAATTGTCAGAGATATTCTTATCGGTCATTTGCCGCCGACAATGTTCTCCGATTACAGATACGTCATGGTTGCGGTTATCACGTCTGTAGTTGTTTTTATTGTGGCATATATTTTCCGCGAATCGTATCGGAAAAGTGAAAAGACGGTCGATGCGGTCAACAATATTTTTGATGCGCTCGGTCTCGGAGTGTTCACGGTTATGGGAGCTAAGGTTGCGATAGAATCGGGCTTCACAGTCAACGGAATCCTCGTTGTTTGCCTTGCGGTTGTAACGGGCGTCGGCGGCGGACTTATCCGTGACGTTATGCTCATGGAAATTCCGTTTGTGCTCAAGAAAAGAATATACGCCGTCGCCTCAATTCTCGGCGGAACAGCGTATCACCTGATGTATATTCACAATGTAAATGTTAGGTTGGCGTCGATTATTGCCGTGCTGATTGTTTTCGCCGTCAGAATTCTTGCAACAGCGTTTAAACTGGATTTGCCGAAGGTGAGATTCCCAAAGGAAGAAAAGTCTGTATAATCGGATACATAAAAATGACCTCCTCTTGAATGAGGAGGTCTTATTATATCCGGTCTTATTTTTTGAATGCGTTTTTAATTACCTTCGGAAGAAGAACGAAGAGATACTTAACGAGCATATCGACGATAGCCTTAACAAAGTTTGTTATGTAAGCACTGATGTTTGAAACATTATCGGTCGGAAGATCCTGATAATCTTCTGCCGGCTTGTTCTGTCCAACGTCCTTCTTAATAGCGTACTTATCAATAAGAGTAATCTCTTGAGTTTTGTCATCAACAAGGTAGGATTTCATAACAAGCTTGCCGCCGTCGATCTCTGTTGTCATGAAGCAGCCGCCCATATCTCTCGTTGAAAGACGGAAATCGCAGCAGCCCGGGATAGGATCAATCGCGTCGTAAACTCTGTATCTCTTTGTGCCTGCCGTAGCCGGAACAATGTGAACGGAGCCTTCGGGATTGAGTGCAAATGTTGTTTCCTCGCCGTTGAACATTTCTGTTACATACTGAACATTATCAACAACCTTATCGCCCTTAACCTGCTTTGATCTATAGTAAACATGGTCGTGACCGGCCTCTACTACGTCGATATCAAGCTCGTCAAAGAGCGGAATAAGAACGTCTCTCATTATAATCGCATCGGGCTTGTTGATGTTCTTGCCCTCGGAGTATGAAGCCCTGTGCATGAGAACGATTTTCCAGTCCGCATCGGTCTTGCTCATGTCATTAACAAGCCAGTTTCTCTGAGACTGTGTCATCGGATACATGTCGTTCGTGTTAATAACAGCAAAATGAGCGTTACCGTAATCGAAAGAATAGTAAACTCCGTTGACCCAGTTCGTGTTGGACTCGGTGTTCGGGTTACCAAGGTTAAACATTGAGTTGAAAACATTGATGTTGAGCTTGTTCGTGATGTTGCCGTCGTGGTTGCCTGCAACGGGAGCGATTGTGGTGTTCATGTTTGCAAAAGCAAAGTTCTTGAAGTACCAGTTCCACTCGTCGTTTGTATCGTCGTTGACAAAGTCACCGAGGTTTATCATAAACTCATAGTTCGGAAGCGTCTTGACCGCACCGAGCATTGTCTCAGCGGCATGTGCAAAGTTCTCGTCGCTGCTTGCCTGAACGTCGGCAATGGAAATGAAGGAGAATTTGCTGTCACCGTCATCTGTTCTGAATGTGCCGTCGTCGCTCCACATGTTGAGTGATCTGTCACCGACACGGTATGTATAGCTTGTGCCCGGCTCAAGACCGTCAACCGTAACCTTATGGCAATAGAGATCGCGGAACTTGTAAACGTTGCCTGCCGAATACTCTGTTGCATTTGCATAGCTGCCGTCAAAATCGGCTGTCTTAATGATTTGAACGTCGCTTCTTGTGTAGGTCTGGGTGTACCAGCAGAAGCCTCTTGAAGTCTGAGAATCGCCGTTAAAAGCACAGCTGACTCTCGTTACCGAATCCTCGGTCTCTGCCGATGTGGCTATTGCCGAACAGCCGAAGATCATGCAGATACAAAGAATTACGGAAATAATTTTTGTAGAAATCTTTTTCATAAAAAACCTCCCGTGAGTGCTATATTGTCGGGAACAATGTCCCTATTTTTACTAAATTATACAACAAAAAAACAATTCAGTCAACGTACAAAATCGGCACTTATTTTTGTGCAAAACGCTCATAAAACCCGACACAATCATTTGACCGTGTCGGGTGAAAGATAATTTTTGTTTTAAGCTTTCTTCTTAAGATTTGCAAAGCTGAAATTGATGTATGCCTTGTTAAGCTTGTGCTCATCGTGCTTATAGAACCAATTAACAAGCAGTCCGCCGATAACGCCACCGATCGCGCCGATAATAAGTCCGCCGATAACGTCGGTCGGATAGTGAACGCAAAGGTAAATTCTCGACATTCCCATGAATATCGCAAAGAGGAACGCTAACCAGCTGACCTTTTTATTTGTCACGCAGAAAAGACCCGTTACCATTGCCATTGCTGAGGTCGTGTGACCCGAGGGGAACGAACGGTCGCTTTCGACCTGCGCCCCTGCGTTCAGCCACCATTGATAAACGGGGCTGTCGAGGTAAGTGTACGGTCTCGGACGGGAAACAAGGGGCTTGATCGTCAGGTTTGTGAAAATCGCACCGACGATAATACCTGCAAGCATTGCCGAGCCTGCTTTTCTCGTCTTTTTGAAAAGCATGAGAATGAGTGAAATAATAATCAGCGCAATTCCGTCGTGTCCAAGCGTTGTGATCGCATTAAAAAAGACATCGAGGAATCCGCCTGCCGCACTGTCATGCAATCTGTGGAAGAAATCAAAGATTGCGAGGTCGAAGTCGGCAAAGGTTGAGTTGAGCCAAGAGGCAACTGCTGTTACTTCCATTATTTTAAACCTCCGTTGTATTTTATGCTTATTATATTAGCATTTTTTAGAGAATAAATCAATCTTCTTGAAAAAGAATTTATCTTTTGTTATAATTATCTTACATTTATTTTACAATCTTTACGGGAGGTTTATAAAATGACCTTAATTGCAAAGATTTTTTCAGCCGTTATGGCGGTGATCATGGCGCTTATTCCTTTGAACAGCGCCGTGACGAAAAGCTCGGACACTCCTGCCTCCGACAATTATCCGTACACGCTTGAGGACATGTCCGTTGTTTACGATAATGTTGACGAAAACGGCAATTATTATCCGCTCGTTGTTGTGCCCGGTATATCACATTCGATAACATATGTTGTTGACGAGGATTACGACAGCTCGACTGCCGAGGATTTGTCACGTCCGCCGATAAAGAAGGACGCTTTCGGCAATGACCTTCAGAGCGGAACCGTTATTTTTGATGTTCCGGAGATACTCAAAACTGTTGCGCTGTATCTTATAGCTCCGCTGGTTAAATCGGTCATTGCTCAAAAGGACTGCGGTCTTGTTGACGCAATCGGAAAGGTTGCCGACACTGCTTTTTCGGCACAGAAAACCTTGCCCGACGGAACCTTTGCAAACAATGAAATCGGTCTTCTTGAATTTAACGGGTCATTTGCCGATTTTGCAACTCCGGCCGATGCCGAAACGCAGAGCTATATGCAATATCAGTGTGACTATCTTTATAGAATTCTTCCTCTTCGTGCCGTTTCGGACATAATCGGCGAAGAAAATCTTTTCTTTTTCACCTTTTCGCTTTTTGCCGATCCGATGTCCTCGGCTCAGCGGCTTGATAAATACATAGACATGGTTCTTAAAAAAACGGGCGCAAAGAAGGTCAATCTTCTCCCGATAAGTCTCGGCGGTACAGTATTTACGGCATTCTGCGATCAATTTACCGATACCGACAAGGTCAATACTATAGTTAATGTTGTTCCTGTTCTCAACGGAACGCAGTCGGTTACGGATATGTTCAACCGTGATTTTGATGTTTCGGCTGAATTCTGGTACAACGAGGGATTTCCGATGATGATTTCCGAGTTTACGGGGTACGGCGAGCTTATCGGTCACGCTGTCAACTTCTTGCTTCGTGCCCTCCCTGCCGAGGTCAACGCAGCAATGCTGACGAAAATTTACGATAATCTTTTGAACAATCTTTTTGTCAACACTCCGCAGATCTGGGCAATGGTTACGAAGGAGGATTACACCGAGCTTGCCGAAAAATATCTCGGCGATGAGGAGCATGCTCCCGTCAGGGCAAAGACCGATGCGTTTTATCGGGCACAGCTTGATCTTGCCGACAATATCAAGACAATGACGGCAAACGGAATCAAGATAAATATTATTTCGGGCTATGGACTTCATACGGGCGACGCACGGTACAATTTCTTCCATGTCACGGCGAATGCCGACAAGGTGAACGGTGACGGTGTTATCAATGTTGAGTCAACAACTCTCGGTGCAACGGCGGCTCTGCCGGGCGAAAAGCTCACCGAGGGCGGCAGACTTTCTCCCGACGGCGAGGTTGACGCTTCAACGGGAGTTCTCCCCGATAACACATGGTATTTCTGCAATATGCACCACGAGGATGCGGCGAATAATGCGCCCGTAATTAACCTTGCGGTTGCGCTGATGTATTCGCATGATGTTGAAAATGTCAACTCCAAGCCTGAAAAATACCCGCAGTTCAACGGCAATTCCGACAACTGGTTTATCCGCCGCTGGAGATACAGGGATATGAAAAATCTCTATGCCGATTATCAGGCAGGCAAGCTCGATTGGTCGCAGGAGACCGTTGACGAATGTAAGGCGATAATGTATGACTGCGAGCGTGTTATGCGAGCCACGATTGCCGATGCGGAGTTCTGTAAGGAAACGACAAAAAGGGTTAATGATTTTTGCGCAACCTACGGCGGACTCAGCGAGGAAAACGCAAAGCTTTTGACACAGAAACAGCTCAACGAGCTTCCCGAATGGGCAAAGGTTTTAACAAAAATAATAACCTTTGTTGACGATACACTTTTCAAAATTTACGGCGACAAAGCATATTCGGAATTTTGGAAAATATTTTTTAAGTAATATAAAAAACAGGCTGTACCGAAGCGATTGCTTTGATACAGCCCGTTATATTTTTGCGTTATCTTAAATGAATCGTGTCAAAGAATGAGTTCTTTGCTTTGCCGATGAGCGTGGAAATCAAAATACAGATCACGCATACACCGACGTCGGCAAAAACTGCGAGCCAAACAGGGGCATAGCCTGCCGCACCGAGAATAAGAACTATCATCTTGATAACGATTGCAAAGATGAGGTTAAAGTGAACAATGTTTATCGTTCTTTTGAAAAGCTTATGTGCAGGAGCGAGCTTGTCGAGCCTGTCGTTCGTAAGGATAACGTCTGCCGCTTCGCTTGCCGCCTGAGTGCCGAGACCCATTGCAACACCTGCGTCCGCAGATGCAAGAACGGGAGCATCGTTGATACCGTCGCCGACGTAAACAACCTTGCCGTACTCGTTCTTGATTTCCTCAAGGTGGCTGAGCTTTTCTTCGGGAAGAAGATTGCAGTAGTATTCATCGAGATTTATTGCTTTTGCAACCTCGTCGGAAGCCGTTTCGTTGTCGCCCGTGAGCATTATGATGTGCTCAACACCTTGGTCACGCAGATGTTCAACCATGTCCTCAACGCCTTTTCTGAGCGCACTTCTGAGGGTGATCGTGCCGATGATTTTTCCTTCAAATACAACGCAAACGTCGCCGTCCGTGTAGTCGGGAGTTTCGATACCCTCCGTCTCGAGCAAGCGTCTGCCGCCGCAGAGAATCCTTTTGCCGTCAAACATTACGCTTGTACCGCCGCCTGCGACCTCACGGAAATCGCTGAGATACTTTTCGTCGATTTGCGGAGCCGCATTTACAATACTTTTTGCAATCGGGTGGGAGGAATAGTATTCCGCCGCCGCCGCAAGAGTGAGGATCTGCTCCTCTGAAAAATCGCTCATTGAAGTGATCTTGCTGACCTCGAAGTTGCCTGTTGTCAGTGTGCCTGTTTTGTCAAAAACAAATGCTTTTGCCTTGGCAAAGGCTTCGATGAAGATTGAACCCTTGACAATAATTCCGTCCTTTGCCGCCGCACCGATACCTGTGTAGAAGCCGAGCGGAATTGAAATTACAATAGCGCACGGACACGAAGCAACGAGGAAAACAAGAGCTCGCTTGATCCATGATGCAACATCCTTTGTTGCGATTGAACCGATAACTGCCAGAGCAACGGCAATGATAACAACGATCGGTGTGTAATATTTTGCAAATCTTGTGATGAACTTCTGAACGTTACCCTTCTTCTCGGTTGCGTCCTCGACCATCTTGACAATTCTCGAAGCTGTTGAGTTCCCGAAAAGCTCGGTTGTAACGACCGTAACGCTGTCCTTGCCGTTCACCGTGCCGCTCTTGACTTCAACGCCCTTGCCGAGAGTGATCGGCAGGCTTTCACCCGTGATAGCGGAAGCATCGGCTGTCGATATACCCGATTCAACAATGCCGTCGATCGGGAAACGCTCATAGGGGAGAACGTTGATTTTTGCTCCGACGGGAACATCCTCGGCGTCAACCTTTTTGGTCGTTCCGTCGGGAAGCACAAGGTGTGCATAGTCCTGCTGGATTTTTGCAACGGAATCAATAGCCTTGCGGCTGTTTTCAACCGCTCTGTCCTCGATTATTTCACCGATTCGGTAAAGAATCGCAACAAGTGCCGCATCTCTCAGCTCGCCGATACAGCAAGCGGCAATAACGGAAATGAGCATAAGCTCGATTTCGGTAAATCTGCGGCCCTTAATATCGCCGTAGACTTTAAACACAAGCGGATAAGCCGCAAGCACAACGGCAACAATGCCGACGATCGTCTGGGCGAGCGGAAAGGCTTTAAGGAAAAGACCGACAACTACAAGCACTGCCGAAACGCCGAGCAACGTGAGTGAAAGCTTGGTTTCTTCCTCCTCGTCGTCGTCATGGGCGCATCCGCCGCAGCCGCATGCACAGCCGTGGTTGTGACCGTGATCGCCTTCATGCTCATGTCCGCCGCACTCGCAACACTCATCATGTTCACAGCAGTCATGTTCACATTCGTGCTCGTGTTCTTGATCGAATTCATGTTCAGACATCTAACATTCCTCCTTTGTGTAATACATGCGCCAGACCTGCGCCGAAAATTTCTTCAACATGCTCATCATCCAGCGAATAATAGCTTTCTTTGCCTTCCTTGCGCGGACGGACAAGCCCTGCGCCTCGGAGAATTCTCAATTGATGTGAAATTGCGCTCTGACCCATGTTGAGCTTTTCGGAAAGGTGATAGACGCACATCTCGCCGTCCATGAGGGCGGAGATAATTCTGATTCGTGTGCTGTCGCCGAACACCTTGAAAACCTCGGCGAGGTCATAGAGAACATCGTCGCTGACCTCTTTTTTCGCAACCTTTCGATTGCAGTTGTCATGCGGACATTCGTCGCAATTCATTATTGCTTTATTATCTTCCATTTGTTTCACCTGCGGTTCAAATTAACATATGAATAAATGTTCATTCGTTAGTTTTATTATATGCATCTTTTTTCTGTTTGTCAACAGGTTTTTAAAAATTTTTTTCGGTCTTTTAATAATTTTTATTCTAATGGCGCATGTTATAATTTCGTTGACGGTCAATAAGCCCTAAAAATTGACTTTTTCCTTTTCATATGATAATATAAATAAAAGCAAATGATAAAGAAAAGGAGCCTTTTATGGCATACGATATTATAAGATGGATAGGCGGAGCCGTGCTTTTTGCGATTCTTGTGACCGTGCTCTGCATCGTTTCAAAGAAAAAGGGCAAGGCGGTCGTTACGGCGGCATTTACAGCAATAATTCTGACGGCGGTTTCGTTCGTCGTTCCGCTCGAAAATTATATTCACCCGTTCGACTCGGTCGAGAAGCTTTTTGCATACAGATATCATGAGGAGCTTGTGACGTATTTTGAGTGCGACGAGGGCGTTGTGTGCATCGCCGAGAGGAATAACGGCAGCAATGTCAACTATTGTTTCAACAAGGACGGCAAAAAATTATTGCTTCCGTTTTCGTTGGTAGACGATACACAGCACCGCTCCAGCAAATACGGAGTTTTTCTTATCAAAAAATTTGAGAATCAAAGCTTGGTTTTCACGCAGGTAGACGATATAAAATATGACGGTAAAGACTTTCAAAACGGCGGCGCAGGCTATTATTATTTCGTGGTGGACGGCAATTTCATTCCGTCACGTCTGACCTGTAACGGCGAAAAGGTTGTGCTTGTATAAAAAGAGCGGCAGAGAGACGGTCAAATCTTTCTGTCGCTTTTTTATTTATAATGTTCGTAATCCTTTTGGATAATGATTTTTTGCGGTTTTGCTGACGGCTTTCGCTCCGCCGATCGGACAGCCCTCAACTGTTACGGCGCACCAGCCCTTATCAAATTCACAGTCCACGGTTTCGCCGTGGATATATTTTTTTGCCTGCTCGGGGGTAAGCTCAATTTTTTGCTTGAAGATTTCTCCCATTGCCGAGAAAAATTGATGGTGTGGTTTAATGTAATTTTTTTGCAGACTGCCGAGCGTAACTCCGCAGGAAAAAGCTCCGTTCGGAACGGGAAAATCAGACTCAAAATAAACAAAATTATCCTTATATTTTTTAACGGCTTTTTTGTTGTAGCTTTCCAATGTTTCGTCAAGAAATTCGTAAATAATTTTTTGCTCGTTTTTCGGAATATCCCTGAGTGCGCTCGGCGGAAGCTCCTCGATTCCGAAGCCGTCAGTCTTTCTCATCAGCGCAATGAACTGTCCCTCACCTTTTGCAATATGGGGATAAAATCTTCGGCAGCGTGAAATATTTTTTTCTTTGCAGCCGTCGAACATAATTCCGTCTGCCGTAAAATTTATAACGCTGTCCTTGGCTTCAATCAGTTCAAAGTTATCGTTTTCGTTGAGGAACCAATCAACATTTTTTTCGTTTTCTTCAAGCGAAAAAGTGCAGGTCGAATAAAGCAAAAGTCCGCCGGGCTTAACGGTTGTTTTTATCTCATCAAGGATTTCACGCTGACGTTCGGCGCAATGCAAAACATTCTCAACGCTCCATTCTTTTTGTGCGTTCTCGTCCTTGCGAAACATTCCCTCGCCCGAGCAGGGTGCGTCAACAATAACAAGGTCGAAAGCCTCATTGTAAAGCGACGCAATTCTTTTTGCATCGGCGCAGGTTGTTATAACGTTCCGAAAGCCCATTCGCTCAATGTTGCCCGTCAGCGTTTTGCACCGTGACGGAACTATCTCATTGGAAACAAGAATGCCGTCGGGATTTTGCGCCGCCGCTTGAGTTGATTTGCCCCCCGGTGAAGCGCAAAGGTCGAGAATATTCCAATCGGGCCGAATATCAACGCTTGCAACCGCCGCCATTGCCGATGGCTCCTGAATGTAAATCATGCCTGCATGATGATACGGGTGATTGCCGATTCCGTCGCAGGAAAAATAAAAGCCGTTTTCCGCATACGGGATTTTTTCACCGCCGAACGGATTGATTTTTTCAAAATTCTCTTCGCTTATTTTATTTGTATTTACTCTGAAAGAGCGCACGGGATTTTCGGAATACGATGCTTCAAAATTTTCGTACTCCTCGCCCAAAAGCTCTCTCATTCGGTTTGTAAAATCAATAGGTAACATAAAAATTTTTCCTTATAAATTCGCTTCGATATTGAACATGCAAATTGAAAGCGCCGCAATTGCCGCAGTTTCCGTTCTCAGAATTCTTTTACCGAGTGAGACGATTTCGCCGCCGTGTTCTTTTGCTTTTTCAATTTCTTTTTCTTCATATCCGCCCTCGGGACCGATAAAAATTCCCGCGCTCATTCCCGGCTTTAATACGTCGATTTTTTCGCGCAGTTTTTTCAGACTGTCGGCACATTCGTACGGAACAAGGAGCATATCAAGCTTTTCGGCATATTGCAAGGCCTCGCCGAAGGTCATAACATTTTTGACCTCGGGAATGATCGTTCTGCCCGATTGCTTTGCCGCGCTTTCGGCAATCGATTGCCAGCGTGCAAGCTTACTTTTTTTCTTTTTGTCGTCGAGCTTAACAACACAGCGAACCATCTCCACGGGAACGATTTCCGCCGCTCCGAGTTCAACCGCCTTTTGAATAATCAGCTCCATTTTGTCCGCTTTCGGTAAGCCCTGAAAAAGAACAAGACGTACTGGAAGCTCGTTGCTTTCAAGCTGTCCCTTTTCAATATCGGCAACAACGCTGTCCCCGATAAATTCACGAATCGCACAGCAATAGCTCGCCCCGTTGCCGTCGTTGGCAATAAATTTTTCGCCCGGCTTCATTCTCAAAACATTTTTTATGTGGTTAAAGTCGCCGCCCGTGATAACGACCTGAGAGTCGGAAATGCTTTCTGCGGGAACAAAGAAATGATACATAACGATCGCTCCAAAAAAGTTTTCGGTTAATTATATCATTACATTATAATAATTGCAAATAATAAAAGGAATTGACATAATAATCTTGACATTTTTTCTTTCTATGATATAATCTTTTATGCGGTTTGATACTGCATGCCGTATATTTTTGCAGGAGTGGCGGAATCGGCAGACGCGCTAGATTCAGGTTCTAGTGAATGCAAGTTCATGAGGGTTCAAGTCCCTTCTCCTGCACCAACAGAGTCGCTTTTGCGGCTCTGCTTTTTTGTGACTTTTTGTTTGGAGAAGGGCTTGAACCCGAGAGGGTCTGAGCGTTAAGAAAACAGTCTTGTGGACTGTTTTTAGTGAAGAGCGGTGAGACGGGTACTGTCGCTTGCGACGGTCGGCGAGCCGTTAGAATGCAAGGCACAGCCGCAGCAGACGGCAAGTCCCTTCTCCTGCACCAAAAAGAAAAGTCGCACGAAGTGTGGCTTTTCTTTTTGTTCTATTCACTTTTCTCTATGTCTTTTTTCACTCTTCACTTATACAGTGCGACTTTTCCAGAGAATAATTAAGAGTGAAAAGAGAAAAGTTATAGTCAGCAGAATTTAAAACGGACGACCAATGGTCGCCACTACAAAAAGACAGTGAATTTTATCTGACTTTTTAACACTTCCTACTTCGGCGCAAGCCGCAGAAGCCACCTCCCCTAACAATCAGGGAGGCTAAAACAGGACGTAAACCTCAGCGTTTAATCTTTAAAATTGTGATATCTGTATTAAAAAGTTGCTGTAACTTTCCAAGCCTCCCCTTGAAGCAAGGGGAGGGGGACCGCTTGCGGTGGTGGGGATTTAAAATGCTGAATATTTCTGACATTTTATTTTCCTTTGAAACCCATCCGTCGCTCCTTCGTCACGCCACCTCCCCTGCAGGGGAGGCAAGAGATTTTCTGCCCCGAAAACAATTTTTATTAGGATTTCTCGGTGCGATAAAATGTAGCAAAAGCACAATCTGTATGGGTCGACCAAGGTCAGAAGTAAATATAATTGTTTTTGTTGTGGTGTGTATTGCACCCAACGATATGTCGAAAAAGGCACAGCTTGTATGGCATGACGGCTGATACAGCTTATCCGTACTCGATTTAAATTAAGAAAAAAAATATGAAAAATAACCAATTTTCGGAGGGTTTATTATGGCAAGAGAGACCTTGAAATCAAGGCTTGGTTTTATTCTGCTTTCCGCAGGCTGTGCGATCGGCGTCGGAAATGTTTGAAAGTTCCCTTATGTTGTCGGTCAGAGCGGCGGCGGAGCATTTGTATTGATTTATATTTTGTTCCTTATTATCCTCGGTCTGCCCGTTATGACAATGGAATTCGCAATCGGCAGAGCGAGCCAGAGATGTCCCGTTAAGGCTTATCAGGCGCTCAAAAAGAAGGGTCAGAAATGGCACATTCACGGCGGATTTGCGCTTGCAGGCTGTTATCTTTTGATGATGTTTTATACCACGGTCACGGGTTGGATGCTTCATTACTTTTATCTGAACGCTTCGGGACAGTTTACGGGTCTTGATTCAACCGCAGTCAGCGGCGAATTTGATAAAATGCTTGCTCAGCCCGTTACAATGACGGCATGGATGGCTGTCGTCGTTATCGCGTGTATTGCTGTTTGTATAATTGGACTGCAAAAGGGACTTGAAAAAGTCACCAAGGTTATGATGATCGCTTTGCTTGCGATTATGATTGCACTTGCCGTCAACAGCATTTTTATGGACGGTGCAAAAGAGGGCTTACCTATGTTCTTCCGATAATAATTCTTTTCATCTTCGGCTTCGGCATCTACAATAAATTTTTTGCGGCATAAAAAATAGGCACACAAATTGCCTTTATAAAAAATCGGACGTCGATCGGTACAAAAGTATCGTTCGGCGTCCGTTTATATTCATTATCATTGTTCATTGCTTTATTTATTTGAAGTGCGGCAAATTTCGGCAAGGAATAAGGACGAGAGTACCCGCCGGCAAAGCTTTATCCTTAAACACTAAAACTGGATTATACGGTATCAGAGTTATCATTTTTCTTTAAATAAGTGTTTCTCAGAATAACAATGGTCAAAATAGCGGCTGTCGGAATTTCAAATAATAAAAATAAGCATAAGAAATTGTATTTATAATTTACTGTAACATTATTTTCATGTATTTCAATTAACGACAGCGTTTTGAAAGGAAAGTGGTTTTTAACATAAACGGTAAAAACTATTGGATCATCGGCTGTTTTGTTTGAGAGCTTGATCGTCAGATTACCATTCATATGTTTTAAATAATCGTTTTTGCTTGCGTCAAAGTCATGTTGATGTGGGTCTTTATTTTTAATGTCAATGCTTTTTTCAAAATCTTCCGAATAAATATCAATGCTTGTGTATTTCTGCGAAACATTGCTTGCAACATTTAGCGAAATATTATCGGAATATTTTCCTTTCGGAAGAATTGCAAGCAAAATTATACCGAAAAGCAGAGAAGATAATATCAACATCACGACTATATTTACAATTACTTTTTTCATCACGCAACACCCTATTTCTATTGTGTCTGATATTGTTTTATTCTTTATACCAAAAAGCCCAATTATGATAATGCTTTTGTAACAGGGAAACAGTCTCGCGGGACAGCTTGTCTGCAATGACCGTGTTATCAAGCAATTCGGACAAATAGTCTAACCACATAAGACCGTGCTCCTGTGGCATTTTAAGCGCTTTTGCAACAGCGTTTTCTATTGTTTTTGACAGCCTCACATCGTAAAAACGATTCAGCCTATTTGAGATTATTAGTGCACCGTTCCAATTGATATCTTGTAACCACTTTAATAATTCGTCTAAGTATGGAGCTAACTCCTCATCTGATTTTTCAGATAAAACAGCGGCACAGTTTTTCCAAGCCTCCATTGCACCATCGGGCTGTATCAATAAGGATAAATCGGCAACCTTTTTTGCAAGAGCTCTGCCCTCAGCCTGAGTTTCAATGGGATTATTCCAATTCAATTTATCGTAAATTTGTTTTATTTCCTTCATGCCTGTTCTCCAAATATATTAAAATGGTGTTTTATTAAATAGCAGTAAGCTGTTTAAAAATTATTCCTAATTTATTATATCGGCTTCTTGACGAAAAGTAAATATTCCGTTATAGGCACACTCAAGCATAAAATGACCCACTGCGGTGAGGCTGTTTTGCTGTCCGTACCGCAATGGGTCTAATTGTTCATCTGTTTTATATAGTTGTAACCATACACGGCTGACGGGCTCTTTTTAAGGGGTCGGAAGAGCGGATCATGTCAACCGTGTACGGCTTTATGACACTATGCTCGGTCGGATTATGAAGCATAGGTATCATTGTTTTATGGGACAATACTACAAAATATTATCCTCTCCAATATAAATTAGAGTTTCCTCAAATCGAACGTATTTTTTATCCTCATCTGATCATAAGTAAATATATTTCATTTACAAAAAATACTTTGCACACAAAATCATCACTATAGCTATAACTAAAAATATTCCGCACAAAACAAAAATCGGCTTTCTTTCTTTTAACGTTTCAAAATATACTCCTTTTTGTTTATAAGAAATAAACGCTACTGTTGCACTTGTTATAAACACTGCCACGAGACATATAAAAAATAAAATACCAGATATTTTTTCTAAAAAGCTTCCGATGTTTTTTTGAAAACAATATGTTTCGAAAGCTATAGAAAGAAAAAGTGGAATTAAAGACAATAGAATTACACGAGAACAATCATTTGGATTTTTCTTTTTCATTATAAAAAACGCCAATATTATTGCAAGTATAGCTATTATTATATAAACCATAACAGTTTCAAATGAAATATTTTTTATAATAGTATTCATAGTCAATCCCCATTTTTCTGCAAATATTGATCTTATGTCCACTACAGTGTGCCATACACGGCTGACGGGCTCTTTTTTAGGGGTCGGAAGAGCGGACTATGTCAACCGTGTATAGCTTTATGATACTATGCTCGCCTTGGTATCGAGAAACATAGGTATCATTGATTTTTCGGAGGGAATAAGAAATTTCATATACTTTTAATAAACCCCTCAGTCACGGGCGAGCCGTGACAGCTCCCCTACAGGGGCGCCGAGAATATTTCTGCTTTGCCTTTAGCTATACACCCAAAGCGCCGAGAGGGGGATGCCATACACGGCTGACGGGCTCTTTTTTAGGGGGCGGAAGAGCAGACTATGTCAACCGTGTACGGCTTTATGATACTATGCTCGCCTTGGTATCGAGAAACATAGGTATCATCGAAGAATAGTAATCAAAAAGTTTTTGCAAGAAATTAGTTGCTTCTTACATTTGAAAATTCATTATTTCCTATTTTAATTTCGATTGTTTCACCATTAACTTGAATTTGATATTCACTGTCAATGTCCTCAACATAACTATAAAATGAATATAGATTTTTAGATGTTATCAAATCAGGATCTTCAACATACCAGAATACGGAGTTTCTATTATCCGAAACAATTGGTTTTTCATCTTTAAACCAAAAAATAACATTAACATAAAAATCTTTTGTCTTTTTAGCTTGAAAAATAACAATGTTGCATTTTGAATTTTTAATTTTTGAGCTTTTTAAGCAGACTGTATCAAAAGAGAAAAGCGGGTTAATCTGCCAACTTGTCCCTCTTTTGGGGACTATACTCGTTCCTATCTCGTTGCCACTTTTGTAAATAATTAGTGTAGAGTTTTTCCATCAATAGCATTGAGTATTTTCCCGTTATTGTAATAGGAGAATGCCTGCTGTGAAGTTTTAAAATGCACAAAATTATTTTCAAACGGAAAATGCAAATCCAATGCAGTTGCTCCAATTAAAATTGCAAAACCGCAGATTATTGCTATGGCTCTTTTCTTACACCTGTTTGAAAGAATCAATATGGTTATAATTGAGCCAACAAGAAAAATCCCTCTAAAAATGCTGTATAATTCCATGTTTACCTCAAATTAATTGCAGAAACCGCAAATTTTATCGCAACAAAAGCAACAGACCGTTTGATTATATAAGTTTACACTTTCGTGTAATCATTTTCAAGATTGTGAATTCATTGCCGTATTGAGCCGCCGATACAGACCGTTCAATACGGCATTTTATATGGATTTATATAAATTTCCCTATAGTTTTTTATTTTCAAATTTAATTTCTCGTTATTTTTTCGGATAAGCGTAATAAACAACTGTCTCCGAGCCCGCGGTAAAGGTTACCTTCAATCTGTAATCGGCAAGAATGTTGATAAGTCTGTCCTCTTCCATTGTCAGAACAATGCCTGTTCTTGACGCGTTCCATGTTTCTATGGTCTGATAAATGCCGCTTTTCTTTTTCTGCAATTCCATCTTTATCTTCAATGACATTGAGGATTTTGCATGCAAAACGGCGGTCGAGGTCGAGTTTATACCCGAAATTGTCAGCGAACAGTTATGGGTCGTGATGTTAGCGTAAATCGGCGCCACAGTCCCTGCTCCGCTTGAATCCACATTCAGCGCGATCGCGGTCATTGACCCGCACAGCACCAAGCACATGGTCAAGCATAAGATTTTCTTCAAAATTTTGCTTATCATAAGTAAGCCTCCTTAAATGTATTTGTATATATATGACGATTTTTGCGCTTTGTGACAAAAAAATCGGAGAAGTTTTTTCACTTCTCCGATTTGCACAAATTTTCTATTGTTTACTTGTTAGTTATCACTAACGGGAATTGCTGTTTCCGACAAATATCGACTTGAAATTATGTTAATTCTATTTTTATTTCTTCCTCTTTGCCTCCGGGGAGATAATCCGGCGCGATATTGTTTTTGTCACAGATTATGAACAGCAGGGTCGCCATCATTCCGTACGGAATCGGACAGAATTCACCGGGATTTACAAGCGACATCATAAACAGACCCGCATAAGAAATAAACAATGCTAAATTAAAGATAGTCACTCTTTCCCAGATCACTTTCATTCGGTTGTAAAGCTGGAACGTAAATGCCGCAACGCCGACAAGACCGAAGCTGCCGATAACCTGGAACGGCGAGGAATGATACCAGCATATCGCAAATTTTGCAGGGTTATGCACGTCGGTATTTCCGTTGTAGCCCAGACCGCGTCCGAACAGGACGTTTGATTTGAAATCCTCAAGCGCACGGCGTATCAGACCCTCTCGGATTTCATCGCCGCCTGCCAGACGTGTCAAAACGGGACCGAAGAATTCCATAAGCGGAACTATCAGAAAAGAAAACGCGATCGTAACAAGAGTTGCGATGGTGATGAGTGTTTTCTTTCGGTTCTTTTTGTCGCAGTAAACAAGAACTATAAGGCAGAGCGCACATTCCACGGTTCCGCCAAGGGCGCCGCCTCTGGATCCTGTGAAAAGGATGGCGATATATTCCATTCCGCCGATAAAAAGAAACGGATATTTATGAATCGAGAGATAAAACGCAAACGGCATTGCCAGCATCAAAAGTGTAGAAACATTGTTTCTCCACTGGAAATAAATCGGACTTAGCTTTGCGATGAAATTCGACCAGAACAAAAGGTAGTGATGACATATCATGAACATGCAGAACAGTCCCATGAAAGTCATTATAAGAGAAAATTTTGTTCGAAGAACATACTTGTCGCTTGCCTGATAATATGTATTCAGCAGCATATACATTAAAAACATTCCGATTCCAAGCCCAAACGTATAAAAGAGGGCGGTTCCGCTGAAATATTCACGGGCTGTTATTTTACCGAGGCCGCCGAGAGTTACAGCTACCGCGACCGCCGCCGCCCCGGGCCATGTTTTGCCCATGTCAAGCTTTTTGCGGTAAACAACGAAGTGGAAAATCAGCACAGCCAGAATAAGCGGCGCCAGCGGAAGAAGCTTGATATATATGTCGAACGAGTTATAGCATTTAATTGAAATGCTGCATATCAACAGGAACGGCAACAGAGTTGCAATAAGGTCATCGCATATTACCAGAACAAAACAAAGAATTGCGCCGAGCACAAGGTTGCCGTAAACGAGAGGCATAATGTCTCCCTTTCCTCTCGCAACAACAAAAATCGCGCCTATAACGCATTGTATAGCCATAAAGGTTTTTGAGTAAAGAAAATGCCGAAGCTTTTCAATTCCCTTGCTTTGCTCCATTTTTTCACTGAGGCGTGTTTTCGTATAAATTCCCCCTTTTCCTTGAAGAACAATTTATTCTAACATACATTATATTATAATTCAATCAAAATTCGTCGTTAAGCACCGCGTGAGCACAGCGGATTCCGTCAACCGCGGCGGAAACTATACCTCCTGCATAGCCTGCACCCTCGCCGCACGGGTAAAGTCCGCGTACCTTGAGGGACTGATAATACTCATCGCGGACTATACGCACGGGTGATGAGGACCTCGTTTCTGGTGCTGTCAGAACTGCGTCAGGGCGGTCAAAGCCCTTGAGCTGGGTTCCCCATTTTACGATTGCCGCCGCCATTGCTTCGGTCACCTTTTGCGGAAGAACCTGACGGATATCGCCGAGCTTGACTCCCGTTGCACACGAGGGATTGACGTTGCCGAGCTGAGTTGATTTGACATTCTGAAGAAAATCGCCAACAAGCTGGGCAGGAGCAGTGTAGTCCTCGCCGCCGACGCGGAAGGCTTTCTCTTCAATCTCCTGCTGAAGCTTAAAGCCTGCAAGCGGATGCTCACTGCCGTAATCCTCGGGTTCGACGCCGACAAGAATTGCCGAGTTGGAGTTTTCGCCGTCACGGGCATAATTGCTCATTCCGTTGACAACAACAGCGCCGCTATCGCTAGTTGCGGCAACGACCGTGCCGCCGGGGCACATGCAGAAGGTGTAAGCCCCCCTGTGATGAAGCGAATGGTTGGCGAGCTTGTAGTCCGCCGCTCCGAGGGCGGGATGGCCTGCAAAGTCACCGTACTGAGCATGGTCGATCATCTCTCTCGGATGCTCGATTCTTGCTCCGACGGAAAACGGCTTCTGCATGATGTCAATACCCTTGCGATAAAGCATTTCGACCGTGTCCTTGGCAGAATGACCGACCGCAAGAATTACGCTGTCGGTTTCGAGGTCGATTTTTTCGCCTTTTTCATTTATATAGGAAATTCCGTGAACAACACCGTTGGCGATAATTATATCGGTCAGCTTGCAGGAAAAATGCACATCTCCGCCGAGACTTTTGATCTCCTCACGAATATTCTTGACAACCTGAACAAGCTTATCAGTGCCTATGTGCGGCCGCCATGACCAAAGGATATCCTCGGGCGCACCGTATTCCACAAAGTCAAGAAAAACCTTGCGGCAAAGCTTGTCTTTTATGCCCGTTGTAAGCTTTCCGTCCGAGAAGGTGCCTGCGCCGCCCTCGCCGAATTGAACATTTGAAGTTTCGTCGAGCTTTTTTGTCGTCCAGAAGCGGTTGACATCAGCGGTTCTTGCGTCAATGTCGCGTCCACGTTCAAGCACGATAGGGCGAAGTCCTGCCCTTGCAAGAGTGAGCGCCGCCCACATTCCGCCCGGACCGAAGCCGACGACGATCGGGCGAAGCTCGCTTGTTCGTCTGTTTTCGGGCATAACATATGTAAACGGATCAACAATTGCCGCCTTTTTGTTTCTGCTTTTTGCAAGAATCTCCTTTTCGTCACCGTCAACGGTCACATCAACGCTGTGGACGAAAAAGAGGTTTTCTTTTTTTCTGGAGTCAAGGGATTTTCTGACGATCTCAAGGGAAAGTATTTTTCTTTTAGGCATGCACAACGCCTTTGCCGTGCCTGTAAGCACATCGTCATAAGTGCCCTCTAACGGAGTTTTTATTTCATTTACTCTTATCATAAAAATTATCCTGTTAAAAATTTTTGATATATTTTAAAATTCGCATCTCATGGCTTTGCGAATTATACATTACTTGGTAAATCGTGTGTCTGTCGGATTGCGGCAGAGAGTTAAATGCTTTTGAATCGCAGTCAAAGAACAGAAAACAGTCATAGTTTTCTGTTTTGAATGTGGAAATTGCGAGCTTGCGAATTTCCTTTGGGATTTCATCAAGCCATATGGGGTTTTGCTTTATAAAGCTTTCAAATTCTTTTGCTTTATCCGCGCTGTAAATTACGTCTGTGCAGTAAAGCAGTTTTTCTCCCATAAAAAAGGATTTCAGCGAAGAAAAAATACTTTTGTTTTCCTCGTCGGCGAGCACACCGTCAACCGTGGTCGCGGTTACACATTCGGGAAACTTTATGCCGATATTTTTCTCAACCTCGGCAACATAACTGTAATCATATGTATAGCCTTCCTTGCCGAGAGATATCTGAGACGGATTTACGGGATAAATAAAATTTATTACCTGCAATGCACAGCAGGCAAGGCATATCAGCTTTGTTATAATTTCTCTGCCGATCCTACCCATATAATAATAGATAAAAAACAGGGAACCGAGGGGAACAATTAAAAAAGCTATCGGTATCCATATCGGGGTTTTGCCGTGAACGCTGTACCAGCTTTGAATAAAAGAGCGGCAAAAAATCAGGGCGGCAATATTGACAATAACGATCATTACACGCATCAGAACGGGCGAGCGGTATCTGCCGTCAAATTGCGGCTCAAAGTCAAACTCGGGAGGGCGCTCGTGAAGCTCTTCGCCGTCTATGCGTTTTTCTGTTTCTTCTTGTGACATAGCTTCACCGTCCTTGATTTATGTGCCGAAGTATGTTGATGCAATGCTCGGCTCCCTGTAATAGGGAGCCTGCATTTATTTGCGTGTTTTGTAAAAATTATGCCTTAAAGAAAGCGGTGAACGCCTTGTTTGCCATATAAACATCGAGCTTTGCGATGAGCTCAAACGGAGCGTGCATTGAAAGAACTGGAACGCCGACGTCAATAACATCAACATCAAGGTTTGCAACATACTTTGCGACCGTTCCGCCGCCGCCTGCGTCAACCGCACCAAGCTCGCCAAGCTGCCAATTTACATTAGCGTTGTTGAAAATTCTTGTAACCTCGCCGACGAATTCTGCACTTGCGTCCGAGGTGCCGCCCTTGCCTCTTGCACCCGTGTACTTTGTGACAACGATACCTCTGTTGAGATAGGAAGCGTTTCTTGCCTCAAACGGGGTCGGGAAGGTCGGGTCAAATGCCGCATTGACATCGGCGGAAAGACACTTCGACTTTGAAAGAACGTCCCAGACCATAAGACCTTCGGCTCTTGCAAGGTCGGCGATGAAATACTTCATATATGATGAATTAAGTCCCGTGTTTCCGTCCGAGCCTGTCTCCTCCTTGTCGGTGAGAACGGCAACGGCTGTGTAATCGGGAGTCTCGTCAAGGTCAAGAATTGCTCTGAGCTCGGGATAAGCGCAGACACGGTCGTCGTGGCCGTAGCCGCCGATAAGACTGCGGTCGAAGCCGATATCCGTAACCTTTGCCGCGGGAACCATTTCAAGCTCGGCTGTGAGGAAGTCCTCCTCGACCATGCCGTACTTCTCGTTGAGAAGCTTGAGGATATTGAGCTTAACAAGCTCGCTGCCCTTGTCCGCCTTGAACGGAAGCGAACCGACGATAACGTTCAGCTCCTCGCCCTTGATTCCGTCGTCAAGATTTCTCTTGTCCTGCTCCTTTGAAAGGTGGGGAAGCAGGTCGGATATAACGAACTGGGGCTCGCCCTCTTTTTCGCCGAGGCTGACCTCAACCTCGGTGCCGTCGCGCAGAACAACAACGCCATGGAGAGACATCGGAATGGTAGTCCACTGATATTTCTTGATTCCGCCGTAGTAGTGAGTCTTGAAAAGTGCAACCTCGTTAGCTTCATAAAGCGGATTTGGCTTGAGATCAAGACGCGGAGAGTCGATATGAGCCGCCGCAATTCTTACACCCTCGCCGACGCTCTTTTTGCCGATAACGGCAAGGATGACCGCTTTTTTGCGGTTGAGATAGTAAACCTTGTCGCCGGGTGCGTACTTCTTGAATTTATCGAAGGGAACGAAGCCCTTTTTCTCTGCCTCAGCAACAACGAACTTGGCGACTTCGCGCTCAGTCTTGTTGTCATTGAGGAATTTTTTGTAATCCTCGGCGAAATCCATCGCCCTTTGAAGCTCTGCTTCATCTACAAAATTTGCGCTGTGCTTCTTGTTCATAAACAATTTTTCGCACAAAACATCAACTTCTGTCTTTTCTTCTGCCATTGTGATTTCCTCCTTAAAAATTCGACCGATTTACGGTAAACTTATTCTTTTTCGCCTTGCTTGAACCGACAGTTTGTGCAGGGCGATTGTTTTATAATTCATTCAGCTGATCGGACAGGCTTTCGTTTCCGTTGTTGCAGATAATAATATCTGCCCTTTCTATATAATATTGCTCATTTTTCTGCGCGTTTATTCTGAGCATGGCTGTCTCGCGGTTTATACCGTCACGCTTCATTATGCGATCGGCGCGTATCTCCTTGTCAGCGGTCACGACTATCATTTTTGTGCAGTATTTCGGCAGGTCGCAATCGAAAATCGCCGCCGCGTCAATGATAACGCCCTTGTGATCCGACGTAAAATTATTTTTTATCGTTTCAAGTGTGAGCCTTGTTATCGCAGGATGAGTGATTTTGTTGAGCCGCTGACGCTTATGCTCGTTGGCGAATGCACGCTTGGCAAGCTCACTGCGGATAAGCTTTCCGTCGGAATCGAGAATTTCCTTTCCGAATTCAGCGACAAGCGCATCAAGCACCTCGGGTATCTCGACAGCCTTTCTTGCAAGAATGTCTCCGTCAACTATCAGGTAGCCCTTTCGTTTCAGCTCATTGCCGACTGTGGTTTTGCCTGCACCGCTCTGCCCCGTCAGACCGTAAATAACGGGCGGCTCGATAATTTTGAACGCCGCCGCACGCAAAAGACGGTTGTAAACACCGAGACCTACACCCTCGGCGGACGGTGCACGCACGAAAACACGCTTGATTCCCATATCGTCAAATTTGCGCAAATCATCAAAAAGACTGTGCGCCTGTTCGAGCGAATTGTCCTTCCTTCCGAATGAAAGGCACGGGACGGGAAGCTCGTTTTCCTCACCGTCAAAGCAAAGCGCCGCATCGCCTTCTTGCAGATCGCAGTCAATCTGATATCTGAAGCTCGGCAGACTGCCGTTTACTATATATACTTCGGCTTTCGGCGAATAATGCTTGTATTTCATTCCCGGGGAAGCGGGGCGCTCGCCCTCCTTGAGCTGTGAGAGAACGGCAGGGTCGATATCGACATGACCAAGCACCGCTTCGAGCTGCTCGTGAGTTATTCCGCCCGGTCTGAGAAGTCTCGGCGGATCGGTTGCAAGCGTGACAACCGTGGATTCAATACCCACGTCGCACGGACCGCCGTCAACGATTGCTTCAATTTTTCCGTTCATGTCGTCCATAACATGTCTTGCCGTTGTCGGACTCGGGAGCCCCGAGGAATTTGCGGACGGCGCGGCAAGCGGACGGCCTGTTTTCTCAATTATCGCTCTTGCAACAGGGTGGGACGGCATACGAACGGCAACCGTAGGCAGACCTGTACTCACCTCGTCGGGAATTATATCGGATTTCGGCAAAATTATTGTCATCGGACCCGGCCAATATCGGTCGGCAAGCTCCTTTGCCTTGTGCGGCACACCCTTGACAAGCCTGTATATTTCCTCAAAGCGGCTGATATGTACTATCAGCGGATTGTCCATCGGTCTGCCTTTTGCCTTAAAAATTTTAGCGACCGCATCCGGATTCAGAGCGTCCGCCGCAAGTCCGTAAACCGTCTCGGTCGGAATTGCGACAAGTCCGCCGCTTTTGAGAATTTTAGCGGCTTTTTCTATGTCCTGCTGTGAGCCGCCGTCAAAAATTTCAGTTTCCATGTTATTACTCAGCTTTCAGTTTTTCGGCTGTATCTGCGGTGATGAGAGCGTCGATAAGCTCGTCAAGGTCACCGTTCATAATAGCCTCTATTTTATATAAGGTCAGCCCGATTCGATGGTCGCTGACACGACCCTGCGGGAAGTTGTAGGTTCTTATTCTCTCGCTTCTGTCGCCCGTGCCGACCTGCGATTTTCTTTCGCCTGCAATGGCTTCGTTCTGCTTTGCACGCTCCTGTTCGAGAATTCTCGAACGCAGAATTTTCATCGCTTTATCCTTGTTTTTATACTGGCTTCGCTCGTCCTGACATTCAACGACCGTGCCCGTCGGAATATGCGTGATCCTTATTGCCGATTCGGTCTTATTGATGTGCTGACCGCCCGCACCGCTTGAACGGAAGGTATCTATCTGGAGATCTGTCGGGTTGATTTGCAGGTCAACCTCCTCCGCCTCCGGCAGAACAGCAACCGTAACGGTCGAGGTGTGGATTCTGCCCTGCGATTCCGTTTCGGGGACACGCTGAACACGGTGAACGCCGCTCTCAAACTTAAAGCGCGAATATGCACCGTCGCCCGATATCATAAAGCTTATTTCTTTATATCCGCCAAGCTCGGTAGGGTTGGCATTGAGAATTTCCGTTTTCCAGCCCTTAGCCTCGGCATACATCGAATACATTCTGAAAAGTGAATTTGCAAAAAGTGCGGATTCCTCGCCGCCTGCGCCGCCCCTGATTTCAATGATTACGTTTTTGTCATCGTTCGGGTCCCTCGGCAGCAGAAGAATTTTCAGCTCTTCTTTAATTTTCTCAAGCTCGTCTCTCGACTGCTCAAATTGTTCCTGAACCATCTCACGGAAGTCTTTATCAAGTCCGCCCTCGTCGAGCAATGCCTGAGCCTCTTCAAAATCGGCGTTCACCTTTTTATACTCGCGGTATTTTTCAACCACGGGGGTCAGGTGCTTTGCCTCCTGCATGAGCGTCTTGTATTTTTCAATGTCGGACACCACGTCGGGATCAAAAAGCTGAGCGTTAATGCTTTCAAATTTTTCCTCAACGGATTTCAGTTTTTCTATCATAAATTGTTCCTCCGAAAAAATATATATTTTTCAGAGAAGCGCTAATCCTCTTCGGGACGAATAATTCTGCGAATGTTTTTCTCCGCCTTGGAGCGCGGAACCATGACCTCATGGCCGCATTTTTCGCATTTAATTTTAAAATCCATGCCCGAGCGCAAAACATCAAATGTATTACAGCCGCAGGGATGGTTCTTCTTCATAACGAGCTTGTCGCCCACACGAACGTCCATGCAATCACTCCTTTTAAACCTATTCCATTATATTATAACACATTCTGCACTGAAAGTATAGAGCAAATTGTCATTATCGGGAATACAAATCATATAATTATGTAGAAAAATAATTTATAATTAAAATAAAGGTGGTAAAACTTATGCAAAACTTTAAACCTGAAGGTCAGACAATTCTCACCCAGTCCAATCAGGCGGCGCTTTCTTCGCCGAATTCTCTGCACGAGGCATGTATCGTCGGCGATACGCTCGAGGCAAGGGCTTTGCTCTGCGATAAGGAGCATAATCTGCGTGTGGATCTCGGCTGTATGTACGGAATAATTCCGCACAACGAGGGCGCGCTCGGCATTGATGACGGATCGGTTAGGGATATTGCGCTGATTTCCAGAGTCAACAAACCCGTAATGTTTAAGATTATCGGTTTTCAGAAGGATGAAAACGACCGCGAATATGCCATTTTGAGCCGAAAGGCGGTGCAAAAGGAGTGTATGGATAATTACATTTCAAAGCTTCGCCCGGGCGATGTGATTTCCGCAAGGGTAACTCACATGGAAAATTTCGGCGTTTTCCTCGATATCGGTGCAGGAATTAACGGTCTTTTGCCGATCGACAGCATATCTGTTTCCAGAATTCCGCACCCCTCGGTGCGGTTCTCGGTCGGACAGACAATAAGAGTTGTTGTAAAGTCTATTGATGAGCAGGGACGCCTTACCTTTTCTCATAAGGAGCTGCTCGGTACATGGGAGCAGAATGCCGATGAATTTGCCCCCGGCGAAACCGTCCCGGGAATAGTGCGCTCCGTTGAGAGCTACGGCATTTTTGTTGAGCTGACTCCGAATTTGGCAGGACTTGCGGAGTATTCCCCGGGAATTGCGGCAGGCTGTCATGCGGGCGTATATATAAAAAGTATGCTTCCCGAACGCATGAAAATAAAGCTTATAATTGTTGACGCTTTTGAGGCGGAATATCCTACACCGCCGATCAAGTATTTCACCGAGCTTGACCATATTGACAGATGGGTTTATTCACCGTCAGAGTGTTCCAAAGTTATCGAAAGCAGCTTTTGCTGATCATTTTTCATATTTCGACAGAAAAAATAAATTCTTGCATTTTCAAGCCACTTGTATTATAATATAATCAGAATAATATTGTGGTTTTTGTAGAATGTAGGAGGATATTAAAAAATGATCTGTGATTTACATTGTCATACTAAGCTTTCGGACGGTTCAATGGGCATAGATGACCTTATTGTTTTAGCGGAAAAATGCGGCGTTACCAATCTGGCTATTACCGACCTTGATTGCCTTGCGGGTACCGTAAGAGCGCGTCTTATAGGCGAGCGCCACGGTATCAAAGTCATTCAGGGCGTTGAGATTTCCGCTTATGACAGTGAAAATGACAGGGAGGTTTTCATTCTCGGATATATGAGCGATTCGCCTGACCGTCTTGAGGGCCTTTGTCACCGTAACCTTGTCGCGAGAAAAAGAGCGGCGCAGTTTATGATGATCAAGGCGGCACAGCGCTTCCCGATAACGACGGATCTGGTGCTTAAATGCGCGCAGGGTTCAACCAACGTTTACCCTGTTCATATAATGGCGGCTCTTGTTGAGAGCGGAGTTACAACCGAGCTTTTCGGTGATCTGTATAAGGAGCTTTTTGTCAGCGGAGGAGAGAAGAGCATTCTCATTAAGCCGAAGTTTTCGGAATTCGGCGAGGTCATTCAGGCAATTCACGATGCTGGCGGAATAGCAATTCTTTCCCATCCCGGTGAATACGATGGAACCAATATTGTTGAAAAGGCGATAGAGGCCGGCATTGACGGCTTTGAAGCATGGTGCCCTGAGCACGATGATACAACCGCGGAGAAATATGCGGTTCTTGCTAAGAAGAACGGTATACTCGCCGTAGGCGGAAGCGGATTCCGAGGCAGACACAACCGAGCTTGCGTAACTCTCGGAACTGTTACAACTCCTGAGGACAGATACACAGAGTTTTCAAATTATAAGGCAAAAATCCGCCGTCAAAAAGCAAAGGCGGAATAATCGGAGACACAAGAAAATGGCTGAGGACAGAGACATTAAGATTTATGAGGGCAAAGGAAACTCTGATCTAAATGATATTCAGAGGATTTCCGAGGATATTGACCGCAACAAGCGGAACGGAAATATTGACAAGGCGAAAGCTCTCGGAAAAAGGCTTGCGAAGATTCGCCCCGACTGTAAAAAGCTTGGGCTTGATATCGGTAACATGCCTGCATCGGAGCTTTATTGCGTAAGAGTTTTGCTGACATTTACCGCGGAATATGCTGTCCAAAAGTATATTTTGTCCGAGACTCTTGCCGATGCCGTAAGCGCCTCGATGTACGATTACCTCAAGGCCGAGGAATCGGGCTATTACGATAACATTTCCGACGGCAGTGCGTTTACGTTTTATCTCCTTGCTCTCAAAAAGAGCGGAGACACCGCGAAAAACATCGGCGAACAGTTCGCACAGAGATGCGGAATAAACAGCGAGGAATACGTTGCCTTTGGTGCGGATATATTCAATAAATCGCTCGAACTCTACTCAAAAATAATCGACGAAACCGAATTTGTCGGAGAATAACAGCATATTATGAAACCTCCCTTTGATTTGCTCAGAGGGAGGTTTTTGCGATAAAACAAACGACGTGAAACGGCTCCAATATATTTCTAATTTAAAAAACTATTGACAAAAAAGACTAAATAGTATTAAAATCACATTATGGTACTTGAATTCACATTTTAAATACCAAAACTAAGAAGGAGATGTTTTTATGAAAAAATTTATGTCAGCTATACTTGCTGTAATTATGATGTTCAGTATTGCGATGCCCGTATTTGCAGCAGAAGAAACCACTAAGAATGTAGATAATACATTCGATAACTTTGAACCGGCTCCCGGAAAAAAAGCTCCGGATAATTGGTACGACCCGTATTGTTATGAGACAGACGGTAGAATAAACAAATATTGTCTGAATACATCAGAAGGCAATGTTGCAAGATACTGCCCTGAATATAAAAGAATTTTCACAATTGCCCCTATGGGAAGAACAGCTGTTAATGATAAGGTTATAGCTTATTATCCTTATTATACTAATTGTTCTGGTTGGGTAATTAAAGATGCTTTTGGCGAAATTAAAACAATAGATGATTTTGAACAGCACTATTGTCCGTATTGCGGAAAATATGAAATAGCCAGTTATATTAACGAAGACCAAAGTAAGTCTGAATCCATAATTTCTACTCATAGTCTTATCTCATCTGTAATTTATGGAGTACATTGTGACAAGTGTAATTCTTTTGTAGCAAGCTCCTCTTTTGCCGGAAGCAGATATTCTTCTACTCCGTTTGAATTCTATAGTAGATATGACAATTCTTTTGATTCCTGTAATGATGTAATTAATATTAACGAAGCTAAGCTTTATCGTTTCCTTACTGATGAACAGAAAAATTCAGAATATTCGTTCATTTTTGCCGAAACAGAAAAAGATTTTGGCGATGGTAAGGATGGAAATGTAAGCGACCTTAAAACGGATAAAAACGGCTACTACAATGATTGGGATAGCGAAGATAATCCATATCAGAAGCTTACATTTTGGCAGAAGATTGTAAGATTTTTTGCTAAGATTGCACTTTGGTTCAAGAATTTGTTTAAGTAATTTAAGTAATTAAGTAAATAACACAATCAAGAGCTACGATTTCGGTCGTGGCTTTTTTTAAAAGCATATAGTACAGCGATGAAAATAAAATATATCGAAATGGTTACGTTGGGTGAATTAAATTCACGCACGTTTTAGAAAGCAGAAATACTCATAGGCCTCCCCACCCCTTTTTTTGTAGCAAGTGTATGTGTCGGCGTGGCAAATACCTTCTTGGCGCCCCTTTAGGGTAGCGAAGTGTTGGCAGAAACAATACTTGGCTCCCCTGTAGGGTAGCGAAGCGGTGCGACGGTAGTGAATGAACGTCCGGTGGACGT
>SAMEA104315424__coassemble_316_pt1 | contig 130138 bp, 121 predicted proteins | sample SAMEA104315424__metabat2_low_PE_031 | metagenome-assembled genome bin SAMEA104315424 (sample SAMEA104315424) | gut metagenome | biome: Monkey gut; feature: monkey-associated habitat; material: faeces | place: China | collected 2013 | reverse complement strand
TTCGCCGTTGCGGACCTTGCCTGTGACTATGCCATCAAGCGTCCCGACCCGAGCAATAAAAAGAAGCCCGAAACACGTGAGATGTATATCAAACGTGCGGAAATCAGACGTCAGAACAACCAGAATCTTTATGACCTCAATCCCGAGGATTTAACCATAAAGAGCGTTGACGGACTTAACATGAAGGCATGGTATCTCCCTGCCGAAAAAGAGACAAAGCGCTTTGTTATCTGCGTTCACGGTCATAAGTGCAACGGACCCGATGAATTCAGCCATATGATGCCGTTCTACCACTACGACCTCGGATATAATTATCTTCTCCCCGACCTCACCGGTCACGGCAGAAGCGAGGGCGAATACATAGGCTTCGGCTCGTTCGACGCTAAAAACATTCTTCTTTGGGCCGATTATCTTATCAACCGCTTCGGCGAGGATATTGAAATTATTCTTCACGGCATTTCAATGGGTGCGGCAACCGTGCTCAACTGCAACGAGATATCGCCTCCGGATCAGGTTAAGATCATCATTGAGGACTGCGGATTCACAAGCGCAGAAGCTGTCATGAACAACACCCTCAAGGATATGATAGGCTTCAAGTTCATGCCCATCGTTAAGCTCGGAAGTCTTGTCAGTAAGGTCAAGGCAGGCTATTTCTTCTCGGAGAGCGATCCGCTCAAAAACATGAACAAGGCGAAGAATCCCGTTCTGTTCATTCACGGCGAGCAGGATACCTACGTTCCGTTTGAATACGGCAAGCAGCTTTACGACGCATGTCCGACCCCGAAGGATTATCTTTGGGTGCCTGACACCGTTCATGCCTTCAGCTATTATAATGCTAAGGATGAATATGAGCAGAAGGTCAAGGACTTTATTGCAAAATATATGGATAAAAAAGAGGAAGCTGTGACAGCATAATAACATAAACAAGGGCACAAACGTGCCCTTTGCTTTTGGAGGAAATCATGGAATACAAAGATTTATCAAAAGAAAAGCTCTTGGAAATGAAAAAGGAGCTTGAAGCTCAGTACGAAGCCTTTAAGGCAAAAGGACTTAAGCTCGACATGTCAAGAGGCAAGCCGAACAAGGCTCAGCTCGATCTGACAAACGACATGCTTGATACAATAAATTCGTCAAGCGATATGACCGCTTCCGACGGTATGGAAACAAGAAACTACGGCGGACTTACGGGTATTCCCGAGTGCCGCAAGCTCATGGCAGAAATCGTTGACGTTGACGAAAAGAACGTCATCATCGGCGGCGTTGCAAGCCTTACTCTCATGTATGATTATATTTCGCAGTGCATGGTATTCGGCTGCGGCGGCAACGAGCCTTGGGTAAAGCAGGGTGAAATTAAATTTCTCTGCCCCTGCCCCGGCTACGACAGACATTTCGGAATTCTTGAGCATTTCGGCATCAAGATGATAAATATTAAAATGAACGCCGACGGTCCCGACATGGATGCCGTCGAAGAATACGTCAAGGACAAGAGCGTTAAGGGTCTTTTCTGCGTTCCTAAGTATTCCAACCCCGACGGAATCACATTCTCGGACGAGGTAGTCCGCCGCTTCGCCTCTCTCAAGCCTGCGGCAAAGGATTTCAGAGTTATCTGGGACAATGCCTATATCGTTCACGACCTCAACGATACACCCGACAAGCTTCTCAATATCTTCGATGAAGCTAAAAAGTGCGGCAGTGAGGATATGTTCATCGAGGTTATTTCAACCTCAAAGATAAGCTTTGCAGGCGGCGGAATTTCCGCAATCATCGCTTCGGACGCAAATATTGCCGAAATCAAGAAGCGCATGGGTATTCAGATCATTTCAAATGACAAGATAAATCAATTGAGACACGCAAGATATTTCAAAAATCTTGACGGCATAAAGGCTCATATGAAGAAGCAGGCGGCAATTCTCAAGCCGAAGTTCGATGCCGTTACCGACGGCTTTGAAAAGGCATTTGACGGCACGGGAATCGCAAGCTGGAAGAAGCCGAACGGCGGATACTTCATCAGCCTGTTCGTTATGAACGGCTGTGCAAAGCGCGTCGGTCAGCTCTGCAAGGAGGCAGGACTTACGCTCACAACGGTCGGCGCAACCTATCCCTACGGCATCGATCCCGACGACAGCAATATCAGAATCGCCCCCTCCTACCCCGATGTTGACGAGCTGAAAAAGGCAGTAGAGCTGCTTTGCATCTGCGTCAAGCTTGCCGCTGTAGAAAAATTAACGGAAGAGTGATCAAATGAACAAGCCCCTGTATGAAGTAAGAGAATTTCATAATTTCAGAGAGCTGCTCAATCAAAGCGAGGAGCTTTACGGAAACAGTCCTGCGTTTAAAATCAAAAATCAGATAGGTCAGATTCTCGACATCAGCTATACACGCTTTAAGGCTGACGTTGAGGCTCTCGGCACTGCCCTGCTCAGTCTCGGTCTTGACGGCGCAAAAATCGCCGTTGCGGGCATGAACAGCTATAAATGGTGCACGAGCTATCTTGCGATCGGCTGCGGTGTCGGCGTTGTTGTTCCGACAGATAAGGAGCTTCCGTTTGACGATATTCTCAGCGTGCTGACCGTATCTGAATCAAAGGCGATTATCTTCGACAAAAAATTCGGAGAAAAGCTGCTTGAGCACCGTGAAAAGCTTCCGAAAAATCTTCTGCTTATCTCTATGGAACAGCAGAATGATTCGGACGGAATTCTTTCTTACGATTTGCTTTTAAACAGGGGTTATCACCTCATCGGCAAGGGCAATTCGGATTATCTTGAGCGCGACGTCAAGGGCAATAAAATGACAGTATTGCTTTTCACGTCGGGTACAACGGGCATGTCAAAGGCTGTTATGCTCAGCGCAGACAATGTTTGCTCGGACGTTAGGGCAATCATGGGCTTTGTTAAAATCAACAAGGGTGAACGAATTCTTTCGATTCTGCCGATTCACCACACATATGAATGTACCGTTACGTTCCTCTGCTGTATTTACGGCGGTGTTACGATATGCTTCTGCGACGGGTTGAGATATATTATAAAAAATCTTGAAGAATACAAGCCGAACATTTTAATTGTTGTTCCGCTTGTGCTTGAAAAATTTTACAAGCGAATCATGAAAGCGGTCGCAAAGGAGCGCGGAGGCATAGCCAAAATCGCTCTCGGCAGTGCAATCACCAAGGTTGCGGGTGCGGCGAAGCTTGATGTTTCGAGCCTTTTCTTCGGCAAAATAAAAAAAGCATTCGGCGGCTCAATAAGACTTATTATCTCGGGCGCGGCAGGAATCGACCCTGAGATAATCAAAAACATGAACCGCTTCGGCATACAGACCTTCCAGGGCTACGGTCTGACGGAATGTGCACCGATCGTCATTTGCAACAGCGATAAGGATAACCGCTATGATTCTATCGGCAAGCCTATCCCCTACGTTGAAGCTAAGATAATAAATCCCGATGAAAACGGAATAGGTGAAATCTGCATAAAGGGACCTATGGTCATGCTCGGCTATTATAAAGACCCCGAGGCTACCGATGCGGTCTTTGATTCTGACGGCTGGTTCCATACGGGCGATCTCGGCAGAACCGACAAGGAAGGACACTACTACATCTGCGGACGGTGCAAAAGCGTCATCGTCACGACGAACGGCAAAAACGTTTATCCCGAGGAGCTTGAAAGCATGCTTCTCAAAGAAAATGCCGTTAAGGAATGTATTGTCTCAGGCATTGAGGACGACCGCGGCAACACAGTTGTTTATGCAAGAATTCTCCCCGATCTCAAGGCTATCGGCGCAACCTACGGCAACAGAAACATTACGGATAAGGAAATAAGCAAGGCTGTTTCCGAGGCTGTTAAGAGCGTTAATTCACAGGTCGTCAGCTACAAGTCAATCAAGCGGTTTGAGATAGTCAGCAAGGAATTTGAAAAAACGACAACATCAAAGATTAAACGAAATCAGTAATAATAAATTTGCCCTCCTCATATCATTTGGTGAGGAGGGATATGTATGCCCAAGAGTAAATCAATAGCCGCAAAAACGGGAGAAACAGATTTCAAAAATATCGTTATTAAAATCCTTATAGGGTCGCTTCTAAATATAATTTTTTACTTTATATTGACTTCATTTGCATCTTTAATATGCCTGAAAGCCGATATAGACAGCAGAATATATAAATATATTATCTTTGTCATAAGCGCCGTTTGCGGCATTATCGGCGGCTACCGCGCGGTAAGACCGATCCGCAAAAACGGACTTATTTTCGGCGCAGTCTCCGCCCTGCCCGCATTTCTGATTATTTTTCTTGTTTCTTCAATCATCAGTCACACAGGCATTTCCCTTTCAGGCTGGATCGCGGCGATTATCATGACCGTATTCTCGGCAGTCGGAGGAATATTAAGCGTCAACAGGCGATAATCACATGGTAAATTCAACCAAACGTCAGCCCATTTAATTGTCTGATATGCATAAAGAGTTTTAAAATGCACGAATTTGTTTGCTTTATTTTTGAACACATGATATAATTTTTCTATTAAAATTAAGGAGAGATAAAAATGCTTGAAAGAGCCGAATATCCCGAACAGGTCGGTGTTGACTCAGGTGTAGTTACCGACCTTATACGATTCTTTGAAAAGCTTGTTTACAATATCGACAGCTTAATGGTTATCCGTCACGGCAAGGTTGCCTGCGAATGTCACTGGTCGCCCAACAAGGCTGACACGCCGCACGATATGTTTTCGCTGAGCAAAAGCGTTACCGCAACGGCAATCGGAATAGCCGTTGATGAGGGAATACTTTCCCTTGACACAAAGATTTATGAAAAATACTTTCCGCACAAGCTGGAGGGCTTGACAGGACAACAGCTTGACTGGGCAAAAAAGGTCACAATACACGATGTTCTTTCAATGCGAATGGGCAAGGTCACAAGCGTTTTTGACGATAAAGCCAAAACCGACTGGATCAATGCAATACTCGACAAGCCGATTAAATTTGAGCCCGGCAGCGATTGGAAATATATCAGCGAGAACGCATATCTCCTTTCATGGATACTGCAAAAGGAAACAGGCATGACGCTTACAGAATTCCTGACGCCGAGACTGTATGAGCCATTGGATATAAAGGTTCCGCACTGGGAAAAAAGCCAGGTTGACGTTGACGCAGGCGGCTGGGGTCTTAAGCTATCTGCCGAAGATATTGCAAAAATCTCAATGCTTTACCTCAACAAGGGCGTCTATAACGGCAAGCGTGTGTTCTCGGAGGACTGGTTCAACAAGGCGACCTATCCGTACACCAAAAAGACCTATCCCGTATTCTCCGATAATGCCGAGTATGGCTATCAGGTGTGGATCGACCATGAGCATAACGACACTACATACAGATTCACAGGTCTTTACGGACAGTTCTCGTTCATCTTCCCCGATCAGGACGCGTGCGTTGTAATCACTGCGAGCGATACCCGTGACGGTGATGCAATTGCGACCGTATTCAATCATTTTCCGAAAGCGTTCATCGAGCCGAAAGAGGTTGACGATAAAACCAGGTTTGATTTCAAGGCGCTTGTTTCAACGCGCAATTACGGTCCCGAATTCATGCATTCGATCGGCAAAAGAGACAGCAAAAGGGAGAAAAAAATCAGCAACCGCATGATAAAATTCATTCCCCTGCCCAACACAAGTACGCAGGGCGCCGTTACCTACTTTATGTGGCGCAAAAAGATCGGTGGACTTACCGATGTTGTTTTCAGCTTTGATAAGGATAACGCGATAATGTCGTTCAAGGAGAACAACTCCGAGCGAATGACTATCAAAGCGGGAATGAACAACGAATATACGCATAATGTCATCACTCTGGGCGAAAACGAGCTTATCATTGACGCACAGGCAACCTGGAACCGCGACGGTAGCCTTGAATTTTTCCTTTATAATTCAGGCAGACCGCAGTCAAAGCGGCTTCGTTTTATCTTCAAGGGCAACACGGTAATACTCAAACAGAATTCGTACCCGGGCTTCGGCGCATTGGCAAAGTTCAATATCGAGTTCAACATGGGAATGAACGTAGGCCCGAGGTTTGAAAGCTTCCTTGACGTAGGCGGAAATGTTTTCGAAACATTTTACAGCGATACGGACACAGTCGGAAGATTTATAAAGTGAATAAAAAAATAGCACCGCCCGAAAGCGGTGTTATTTTTATGCTCATTTCGTGTTCTGGGACAAAGTAAAATCAAATTTCATCGCAAGCGCTTCAAAAAGCTTCTGCATAACCGCATTGGCAACCGAAACAATATCCATGCCCAAAACATATTTCAAGGCTCTCTCCTGCTCCGCAGCGGGGACATTATATGCGCCGAGACTCATTCGTATAAATCTCTCAAGCTTCTTTTCAAGCGTAAACTTTTCATCGCAGGGACGGGACATATATCCTCTCATTATCCCCGCAGAGCCAAGCTCGAGCTCATAGAAATCATCAACAGTACATTCGGGCAAATAGGGACTAAAAATTCTGTACAGCTTGTTTGCCGTACTGCGGTAAATGTACTCTGCAATATTCGGGTGCGAATACGCTTCCAGATAAATCTCTCTGAGGTTTTCATTCAGCTCCGTAAGCGTTAATTGCAGAGCAGTTTCCGCCGCATAGACCATCACGGGAGAAACATCCTTGCCAACGATTTGTTCCGCCGAGCTGAACTGATTTTCAAACATAAAATCAGCCAGTTCGAGCAAAACGCCGTCCTTTGAACTGAATATATTATAAAATGTACTGCTCGTCACATCCGCAAGGCTGAGAATTTCGGCATTGGTAGTCCGCTTATAGCCTTTTTCAATAAAAAGCTTTACGCAAACGGACAAAATTCTTCTTTTTGAGCCTTCCTTGTCATATCTTCTCGGCATTGTTGTTTTTCATGCTCCTTTGCTTTGGTTACAGTCCGATTATATAATCATTTAAGGCTAAAATCAAGACTTTTTTTCAATCAGTCCGAAGTCTCATCAAACATTCCAAAGCCTGCGACCTCGCTTGTCGGCAGAGAAAAAACAATTGCCTGTGCATCTGTGTTCGGTCCCGCCTTTTCGAGAATTGAACGCATGATATCGGATTTCTGCTCCTTGCGCGCAACGATAAGGATAACCTCCTTTTCGCTGGCGATAGAAACATTGTAAAACTTTTCCTCATTTTTTCCGCCCTCTCCCTTGCCGTGCAGAACGGTTCCGCCCGTTGCTCCTGCGGCTCTTGCGGCATTCATCACCATGTCCATTCTTCCCTCGTTTGCAATGGCGACGATCAGCTCATATGACGGATTGAATTCAGGCTTATTGCCTATCGCCTGAGCGTCTGCGTTAAGCATTTCCATTGTCCTTTTTCCTCCTATGCTTTTTATCGGCACCGAGACTACAATTCCGTGCCCCGGAACTCCGATAAACATTCTTTTTTTCTGCTCCTTAATAAAGCTCTTTAATTTGTCATTATCCGCAACCGAAAAAACAACGCGCTTTTCATTGCTCTCAAGTCCGAGAAGATCAAGCATGCTTCTCACGGCTGTTCCGCGCCCTCTGAGCACAACGTTGATCGGCAAGCCGAGGCTGTGACATATCTCCTTGAGAACGCCGACATTATCGGGATTGCATATTGAAATTACATAATTCATACAACGTTCTCCTCCCAAAGCTCAACAATATCGTAATCGCCGAATTCAGCAACACTCTGTGCGTTGCTCTTTCTGTCTCTTATTGTATAGAGCAAGCCGACTGTCTGAATCGTGATCAAAGGCATCATTGCAACCATTGCAACCGCTCCGAACGCATCCTTGAGCACGTCGCCGCCGAGGGCTATGCTCGCTCCGATAAAAAACTGAAGCATAAAGGTTGCAGTCATCGGTCCCGAAGCAACTCCGCCCGAGTCAAACGCGATAGCGGTGTATATATCGGGCACAAAGAATGAAAGTCCGAGCGCGATCGCATATCCGGGCACAAGGAACCACAGGATCGAAATACCTGTCAAAACCCTGAGCATTGCTATACCCATTGCAACGGCGATTGCCGCCGAAAGGCTCAGCTTGATAGCTTTTCCCGAAATCGCACCTGCACTGACCTCTTCGATCTGCCCCTCCAGAACCGTAACGGCAGGCTCGGCGGCAATGATGAACCAGCCGAAAATCATCGAAAGCGGTATCATCAGGTATTTTGTCCAGCCGTCGGCAACAGCCGCGCCGAGAACGGAGCCGAGCGAAGAAAATCCGACGTTGACGCCCGTAAGGAAGAGTACAAGTCCGACATATGTATATACCAATCCGACGCAGATCTTCACAAGACTTCTTCGCGAGATTTTAAGAAGAATAAGCTGTAATAAAAGGAAAATAACGACAACTGGCAGCAGCGATATTGCGACCTCGCCCATGTATTTCGGAACCTCTTCAAGATATACCCTTCCGATTTCACCCGTGTTGCCGAACGATAAAACATCTACCTCAGAAACCGTGTCCGACCCCGGATAGAAAAAGCCGAGAACAAGGACCGCAAGCACGGGTCCTACCGAGCTTAAAGCGACCAATCCGAAACTGTCCGCCTCAGCCTTATCGTCGCTTCGAATATTCGAAACTCCGACGCCGAGCGCAAGGATAAACGGCACGGTCATAGGTCCTGTTGTAACACCGCCCGAATCAAAGGCGATGCTCAGGAATCTGTCGTCGGTAAAGGCGGCTAAAATGAAAATAACGGCATAAAAAGCGATCAAAAGCCACCTGAGCTTGATTCCCGTTATAATTCTTATCATACAAACGGCGAGGAAAAATCCAACGCCGATACCGACCGTGACAAGAAGCGCAAAATTATTGATATGAGGTACCGTTTCCGCAAGCACCTGCAAATCAGGCTCGGCAATCGTGACCGCAAAGCCGAAAGCAAAGCTGACAGCAACGATCAGCGGAAGCTTTTTTGTTTTTGTCAGGGCTGTTCCGATTTTGTTTCCTATTTTAATCATCGAGGTATCTGCGCCGAGAGAAAACAGTCCGATTCCGATCATAACCATCACAGTTCCGATAAAAAAATTCAGCATCAGGTCTGTGTTAATAGGCGCAATGCTGAAGCATAACAATGTAACAATTAGTACGATCGGGAAAACGGAGCGTGCCGATTCCTTGATCTTTTCCGAAACTGCGGTTCGGTTTTTGAGTATAAAGTCTTTTTTCATCAATTCAAAAGCCTCACCTTTCTGATTTCATTATAAATATATAATACAAAATTTTTATGATTTATGCAAGTATTATGACCGTTTTTATTGATTTTTTTCATTTGACAATTATATATACAAAGATTATAATATTAAAGGAATCGGTTTATTATAATGAAGGGAGAAACGAAAATGTCAAATTCTTCAACCCCGACGCTTCCGATTATAACATGGCTGAAGGCGCTCAAGGGCAAGCACACTCATAAGGATATCGGCGGCTTTGACGGTAACGGCTGGATGGCTCATATCGACGGAGAGAAATTCATCAGTGAAATCTCCATCCCCGGCTCGCACGACACCTGCGCTTTGTATGAGCCTCTTCGCGAGCTTGCAAAGTGCCAAACATATACCGTGACAGATCAGCTTAACATGGGCGTGCGCTATCTTGACATCCGCGCGAATGTTGTCAAGGGCGATCTGGTTATATCGCACGGCCCTATTTTTCAGGGAATAACCTTTGATAAGGTCATGGAGCAATGCTATAATTTTATCGGCAGCAATCCGAGCGAAGCAGTGATTATTTCTCTAAAGCATGAGCTGATTTCAAGGGATAAAAAGAATGAATTTAATTCAATTTTCAAGAGGAAAATTGAGCCGTACCGCGATATATGGTTTGTAGATAACAGAATTCCGACACTTGGCGAGGTCAGAGGCAAGCTGATACTTCTGAACCGAGTAAAGGATCTCGGAATCGGCATTGACGCGTCGCAAAACTGGATCCATAACGGCACATCAAATATCGAGAATGAAGGCTTTCGTCTGCATATTCAGGATAAGTTTAAAATCAGCAGTCTTGAGGAAGCATGGGAGCTTGCCAAGGAGCATTTTCACAGAATTATCAAAGAAGAAAACGGCAAAAAAATTCTCAGCATAAATTTTCACAGCGGAACCCTCGGCTATCCGCATGTGCTGAGGGTCGCAAAGCATGTAAATGCTGAGTTTATCAAGTTTATTAAGGGGAAAAAGAATCATCTCGGCGTTGCCGTTTTCGACTTCATAACCCCCGAAATATGCAAAGCAGTGATTGATACAAACGGATAAAAGAACAACCGCCCTCAGCTGAGAGCGGTTGTTTTTCTGTCAATATTTAAATCCGCTGTACTTTACGGTCGTTGAGGCTGTTCCGCCTGCATTCTTTATCGTAACAACATACTTTGTATTTGTAAGATTAACCGCAAAATCAAACGAAACGCCGAGGCTTTCGAGCCGTCCGTTTGAAGCGTTGACAACTGCAACGCATTTAACATTCGACGTATTCTCCGTAACTGATTTAACCGAAGCATTGTCCGTATTATTGATCGCCGTATAAAGATTAGCCGCGCACTTATGGTCAAATGCGGATTTATCGCCCGTTCCGACAAGGATTCCGCTGCGGTCAACGGGTGAGCTGTTCTTTTTATTTGAAGCATCCGCTGAGCTTGAGCCGTTGTTGAGAACAAGTGTATATGTATATTTTCCTCCGCTGAGCTTGTAGCTTGCGCTCTTTACGTCTGCGGCTTTGAGCGCCGCCGTTGACATAAGCTCGCTCTTACCCTTGGCATTTGTGAAAGTCTTATCGCCGACACCGAGGAAGCCCGAAACAGCGTCTTTAACAACGCTCATGTTGCTGAGCGCGCCGGCATCCAGCTTGTTAAGCTTCGTACTGCGTGTTTTTGAATAGCCTGCCTTAGAGCTGATTGCCTTATTCACCGCGGCATTGTAATTGCTGATGATCTGCGACGTTGTCAGCTTGGCGGGAGCTGTCGTTGCTTTCTTGGTGGTGGTTGTTTTCTTTGTTGTAGTTACCTTCTTGGTAGTCGTCGGCTTTTTTGTCGTCGTTGTTTTCTTTGTTGTGGTCGTCTTTTTTGTTGTCGTATTCTTCTTTGTAGAGGAATCAGCCGTTGTATTCTCGGTTGTGGGATCCTCCGCAGTCGTTTCCTCCGTCGGAGCTTCCGTCGTCGGCTCCATAACAGGTACGGTTGCAGGCTCGGTCTTGCCCGTATCGTTCTTTGTTGAAGCGATAATTGACGGAATAAACTTGCCTATGCTTTCATTGAAGCCCTTTCCGACATATACAAACGAGCCGCACATCATTGCAATGCACAGCAAAACGGTAACGCAAATAACAATAGTTTTTTTCATAAAAGCACTCCTTCTTCTTTCCGTTAAGGCAAAGCACCGTTGCCTTAAGAGCATTATAAAACATTTGTCGCAATTTGACAATAGTTTTATTGATTCAAAAAAATCTTTTTTATTTAAGGCAATCACACGCATTTGTAAAAAAAACGGGCGTTAAGCCTTGACATATCATTAAAAGGTGTGATATTATATTTCCAGATAGCAAAGCTATCCGTAACAGATTATAAAACGAAAGGGGTAACGAATTATGGATTTCAATGCAATTCTTGATATCGTTATGAATAAGCTTACAGATCTCATCGTTCAGATCAATTTCCAGGATATCCTCAGCAAGCTTATTGAGCTTGTTACAAAGCTTATTACAGGCGGCGCACAGTAATTTCCACTTTTCGAAATATGAACTACATACGACGGCGGCAGCTCAGCTTGCCGCTGTTTGTATTTTTTACGATTTCCTATAATTAATCGTCTTAAAAAGCAGTGCTTTTTCTTGACAAAAATGCGATAATATGCTAACATGTTTCACAGATAACGGATTTACTGTTACCTAATCTACGAAAGGAGTAATGAATTATGAATTTTGATATCGGCGCAATTCTTGAGAAGATTGACATTGACGCTATCCTTGCAAAGATTACTGATCTCCTTGCACAGATCGACTTCCAGGCAATCCTCCAGAAGATTATCGAGTTCGTTACAGGCTTGATTAAATAAGTTATTAGCGGAAAATAAGCAGTTACCTTCGTGTAACTGCTTATTTTTTATAAATATGTGTTGACTAATATGGTAAAAAGTGGTATTATGGACTAAAGAAAAGGATTATGTCTGATTAAGTCGGACATTTCAGAAAGGGGTCGGAATTATGGAAAACCTTGGTATTGTACGAAGCGTTGATGTTGCGGGAAGAATTGTTCTTCCTATAGAGATCAGAAAAGAGCTTGATATTACCGGTGTTGACAGCAAGGTTGAGATTCTTGCCAGAGGAAACGAAATTTTGATCAGAAAATACGTTCCCTCATGCATATTCTGTCACGGCACTGATAATTTGATTGAATTCAACGGTCAAAAGATCTGCGCTGATTGTGCAAAAAAAATCGGCAAAGCAGTCGAATGAGAAGTAAAATAACAAAAGCTATAATTCACTTTCGCACAATCTGTGTCATGTGAATTATAGCTTTTTTATTTGGCTATTTTAAAGCAATGCTACCCTGCTGTCAGCTTTTAACAATTGAAACTGTATCAATTACACTGTTTTCCTCGGTATCATATGTCGTAACAGTGAGTTTTCCGTTTGAAACATCCATGATCGAATAGCACGGGTTGAATGACTGATACCAGAAATCACATTCGGGACCTACATTTTCGGTGTCGATTCCGTTATAATTGCTTCCCGAAGATGAGTTTGCACTGACATAAAGCGTACCCTTAGGGTCGGTATATGTATTGTCACAAATTACATCGTCTGTTACCTTATTGTTCTTGACAATATAGGAACGGCTGTAATAATGGTCATGACCGCTCAGGCAAAGGTCAATGCCGAACTCGTCAAAGAACGGAGTAATCGTTGCTCTGGTGATCTTGCTTGTGAAATACTTTGCCGCATTTGCGTCATACGGACTGTGGTGCATTGCAACGACCTTCCATTTCGCATTCGGGTAAGCCTCGCAAGCCGCTTTGATAATTCTTCTGTGCGTTGTCGGAACAACAACATTCGAGTCAAGCACAATAAAAAGAATATCGTTATAGAGGAAATAATATCCGTTTCCTGCAGGATCCTTGAACGGAACGTCGGTATTTCTGTTCGGATTGTTATAATGGCTTGAGTAATTTGTAGTGTAGAACTCGTGGTTACCGACCGCGGCGGCAATGGGATAATTTCTGAGCTGAGGAACGGATTCCATCAGCGAATACTGCTTCTCGGAATATGAATCCTCAACCTGATCGCCAGTTGAGACAATAAAATTGATGCCCTTATGGCTTTCGGTCGCAAGCTCCATTGTCTTGTACCAGCCGTATGTATCGTGCTGAATTATCTCCTCGTCCGTGCCTTGACGGTAACGGCCTATCTGACAGTCTGAAACAAAGAGAACCTTTGTGCTGTCGGCAGAGGCTGTTGTGAACGAATATACATCGCTCCAAGCCTTATCGGCATAATACTTGTAATAGTATGTTGTATTCGTTTCAAGCTCCGAAGCTGTGGCCTCATGAGTGTATTCAAAGCAGAAAATGTTGAATTTGCTCTTAACGTCAAGCTTTTCCGCGTCGCTCATATCCTGCTTTGTGCCGACCTCGATTTCAGCCTTGCCGCTTCTGAAGGACGACTGCCAGGAAAAATTCATCTTCGTGTTGTCCTCACCGGGGGTCATAAGCAACGAGCCCTTTGACTCCAGAAGCTGTGACCAATTTTTGTCAAGCCATTCCTGCTGTGACTCGATCGCACCTGTTGAAAAAGTGAACAGACCGATAATCATTGTCAAAGAGAGCAGAACAGCTAAAATTCTTTTTGCATTTTTCATTGATAATGCACCTCTTTCTTTAAGGCAACACCGTACAGCTGAGGCATATGCCGCATTTTGTGCAGTGTTGTTTTAGTAATTATATCACAAAAACAAAAACATTTAAAGCAAAAAATGTTGACTTTTTTTTGTGCAAACCTTATAATTAACTTAAACATATATAAGGATGATTAAATGAAAGAGCTGTTAAATGAAATATACAGATATCTTATCCCCGCCCTTTGTATCATAATTGCGGCGTATTGCGTTAAGCACCTGCTCTCAAGCCGAGCCCCCAAGGTTACCCCCGCTTATTTTTATGACGAGCAGAACGGAAGAGAATATGTTATAACAAGCTGGGAGACCTCCATAGGACGAAGCAACGCATGCGACATCGTACTGAATTACGCGTCTGTTTCCCGTTTCCATGCCGTAATCTCAAAGCACAAAAAGGGCTGGGTTCTTACCGATACACATTCAAGCTCAGGCACCTTCGTTCATAACGAGCGGATCAACGAACCGACGGTCATAAACGACGGAGACATTGTTTCCTTCGGCGGAATTGCATTGCAGTTCAGAATAAAATAGGCTAAGTCAACGCAAGACAGATTACCTAAAAGGAGAATCATCATGAAATTCAAAAAGATCTTATCGGTCCTCACCTGTGCAACACTTTTGTTCACGGCGTCCTCCCCTCTCATTTCTGCTTACGCGGCGGGAGAAACCGACTACACCATTATCAACCCGTATGACTGCGTTGACTGGGAAAAGTGGGATTACTACAAGGCAAATCTCCACACTCATTCTGTCGCTTCAGACGGCGACCTCAGCATTACGGACATGGTTCAGCTCTACTACGATCAGGGCTATGATATTCTCGCGATGACGGACCACGGAGTTATCAATAACGGCTGGAACAAGCCGAGACAGACCAATGGAATTTTCAACTATTTCCGCAAGGCCGATCCGATGAGCGATGAGGATTATCAGAGAATCACAACAGGCTCGGACAGAAACGGCAGAGGCATGATCGACATTAAGCACGGCATTGAAATGAATATGGCTGTTATGACCAAAACCCACGTCAACGGCTATTTCACAAACTACGGCCAGGCTGTTTGGGGCAATGAAAACGACTATCGTTCATCTGTTGCCGCAGTTGACCGCTACGGCGGATTTACTGTTCTTAACCATGTCGGCGACTGGGTAAATTCAAACAACTTCCCGGAGCGTTCACATCAGGATTTCTACATATCCTATTTTGCAAATATCTTTAAGGATTACAAGAGCTGTCTCGGCATGGAGATAATCAACAACACAGACTCCGTAACAAGAGCCGACAGAGCTCTCTGGGACGAACTTCTCCAGGTAGTTATCCCGACAGGCAGAAACATAATCGTATTTGCAGATGACGACAGCGAGTACGTTTCCGATGTCGGCAGAAGCTTTGAATACTTCCTCCTCCCCGAAAACACCGAGGAGAACGTTAAGGAAGCTATGCAGGTCGGCAACTTCTTTGCTTGCAGTAAGTTCCAAAAGTATACCGACGGTTCACCCGATTTTGAGGGCAACGGCGAGGTTCCCCTTGTATCGAACATCAAGGTCGATCAGAAGGAAAACACTATTGAGCTTACGCTTGACAAGAACCGCGACTGCAATTCCGTTAAATGGATCGCTGACGGCAAGGTTATCTCGACCGACACAAAAATCGACCTCAACGATTATGAGGATCAGCTCGGCTGCTACATCCGCTTTGAGCTTATGGGCGAGGGCGGAGTGACATATTCACAGGCTTTCGAGCTTAAGTATGACGGCAGAGAGGCAAAGGAAAAGGATATCCCCGAGATGCCTTGGCTCTTTACAGGTCCGCTCGGCGACAAGTTCACGCAGATCATTCAGTCTCACAGCTTCGGAATCATTCAGTTCCTTGTTGAAAAGATTGCAAATCTCCTCGGCATTATCTAAAATTCAATGATATTCGGACTGTCGCCCACGCGGCAGTCCTTTTTTGCTTGCAATTTCGGGCGGCAGATAGTATAATTTGAGTATGAATTATGTTTTACGGTAAATCCGAATAATTATTTATAAAATTTACTTTCAAGGCAGACCTTTTTTCTCGCCTCCCCTGCAGGGGAGGTGGCTTCGGCGGATTGCGACGAAGTCGAAGGGGTTAATTTAAATTTCATCAGACTTTCGACAAAGCCCCTCAGTCAGCTTCGCCGACAGCGTCTCGCTGCGGCTCGGTCACGTCGCGGCTCTGACAGTCCACCGGACTGTCATTCACTACCGCGCCGACACTGCGCTACCCTAAAGGGGCGCCCACGAAGTTTCATCATTTCTTGCGATTTTTTGTTATAATATAGGCACTTTCGTATAGGTCGATACCCACAAAATCCTAAATAAACTATTAAATAAAACATTCACGGAGGAAAACTATGAATTCATTTTTAACTGAGCTTAAGCAATGGAGCTTTGAGAACTTTCCCGAAAAATTCGCCGCTGCTCTGCCGAAGCTTATTGTATTTATCCTTGTTATCGTTATAGGCTTCTGGCTTGCAAAATTAGCAGGAAACCTGATAGTTAAAATTCTTGAAAACAAGGGTGTTGACAAGTCGATGCACCGCTTTGTGAACCGCTCGACTGTTATTTTCCTGAGAATAATCGTTGCCGTGATCGCGCTTGAGCAGGTCGGCTTCAACGTCAATTCGTTCATCACCGCCCTTGGAGCGGCAGGAATTACGGCAGGTCTTGGCTTGCAGAACAGCATTGCTCAGCTCGCAGGCGGCGTTCAGATCCTTTTCAATAAGCCGTTCAAAAGCGGCGATTATGTTGAAATCGACGATGTTCAGGGCAAGGTTCGTGAAATCAGATTCATGTACACAACGCTTGTAACGAATGATAACAAGCTGGTTGTCGTTCCGAATCAGAAGATAACAACTTCAACCCTTGTCAATTACACGGCAAGAGATAAGATAAGGCTTGATCTGACCTATTCGATCAGCTATGACGACGATATCGAAAAAGCGAAAAAGGTGCTCAAGCAGGTTGCCGAAAGCGAGCCCCTGCTCCTCAAGGATCCTAAATACACCATCGGAGTTTCAAAGCACGGCGCAAGCGGAGTTGATCTTGCATGCTTTGTTTGGTGCAAGAGCGAAAACTACTGGCCTGCATATTTCAGCATGCAGGAAAAGGTCAAGCTTGCCTTCGACAAAAACGGAATACATATCCCCTACGATCAGCTTGACGTGCATATATCAAAATAAGAAGAGTGATTAGATGACTGATTTAATTGTCAAAGCTTTTATTAAGGACTACAAAAATACTACAGATTCCAAGGTCAGAATGAAATACGGAATTCTCAGCGGATGCGTCGGCATTGCGCTCAACGTTGTGCTTTGCCTGATGAAATTCTTTGTCGGCTCAATTACGGGAAGTATCGCCATCACAGCCGATGCGGTTAATAACCTTTCCGACGCAGGCTCCTCGGCGGTAACGGTTTTCGGCTTCAAAATGGCAGGTAAGCCTGCCGACAAGGATCACCCATTCGGCCACGGCAGAATTGAATATATAACAGCGATGATCGTTTCGTTCATCATTATGTTTATGGGCGTTGAGCTTGCGATACAGTCGGTCAACAAAATCCGTTCGCCCGAGGACGTTAAATTCAGCCTCGTCGGCGCAATTATTATCGCTGTATCCATTCTTGGTAAGCTTTGGCTCACTTTCTTTAACAAGAAATTGGGAAAGAAAATCGACTCCCCTGCCATGACCGCCGTTGTTGCCGACAGTATCAGTGACATTGCCGCAACCTCGGTCACATTGATTGCGCTTATTCTTGCAAACTTTTTCCCTTCGCTTCATATAGACGGCTGGCTCGGAATCCTCGTCGCATGCTTTGTTCTTAAGGCAGGACTTGATATTTTCCGCGATACTCTCAGCACCCTTATAGGAACACCGCCGTCAAAGGAGCTTGTTGATGATATCAAGAAAAGAATCATGTCGTACGATCATGTCAGCGGTATTCACGATCTAATCATTCACAACTACGGTCCCGATCACTTTTTCGCAACGGTACATGTTGAAATTCCTGCCGACATTGACGTTATGGTTGGACATGATATTATCGACAACATTGAAAATGACATAAAAAAAGAGCTTGGAATTGACCTCACAATTCACTATGATCCGCTTGTCGTCAATAATGAGCGCGTTACTGAGCTGAAAGAGCTGACCGAATCGGTCGTCAAAGGGATCAGCGAGGAACTGAGCATACATGATTTTCGTGTTGTTGACGGACCGATGCATACCAACCTGATTTTTGACGTCGTGATCCCCTACGGCTTTGCCGAAACACCTGCTGAGATTATTGAGAAAATAAGCCTTAAAATCTCTGAGGTGAACAGCAGCTATTTCGCCGTCATAAAAGCTGAACATAGTTTTGTATAAACTCAACAAATTATAACATTTTTAACACAATATATTTTTCGACAAAATGCTTGCCAATCCCTTTAAAAAATTTCTCTTTTATAGTAAAATATTCATATAACTCTGAAAGGCGGATAGTATAAATGAGAAGTGAACCTAATTACAACACCATACCTGTCGGACAGCTTGGTATCATCGCTCTCCCGGGCTGCGAAGAGCTTGCCAACAAGATCGACAATTACCTGATCAGATGGAGATTTCAGCGTAACAGCGAGCATAAGGACACACTTGCTTTCGCAGGATATGAAAAATCAACCTATCTTATCAACATGGATTTCCCCCGTTTCGGTACAGGCGAAGGTAAAGCAGCGCTTAACCAAACGGTCAGAGGCTATGACATCTACATTCTTTGCGATGTTTTCAACTACGGCGTGACCTACAAGATGTACGGTATGACGGTTCCGATGTCTCCCGACGAGCATTTCGCTAACCTTAAGAGAGCTATCAGCGCAATCGAGGGCAAAGCAAAGAGAGTTTCCGTTATTATGCCGATGCTCTATGAGGGCAGACAGCACAAGCGTTCGAGCCGTGAATCGCTCGACTGTGCAATGATGCTTCAGGAGCTTCACAACATGGGTGTTGAAAACTTCATCACCTTCGACGCACACGACCCGAGAGTTATGAACGCAATTCCCCTTTGCGGATTTGAGAGCATATCCCCCGCCTATCAGATGATCAAGGCCGCAGTCAACAACGTTGACAACCTTAAGATCAACAAGGACAACATAATGATTATCTCCCCCGATGAGGGCGGAATGTCACGTTGTATTTACTATTCGACCGTTCTCGGCGTTGAGCTTGGAATGTTCTACAAGCGCCGTGATTTTTCGAGAATCGTTGACGGCAGAAACCCGATCATCGCTCACGAGTTCCTCGGCGACAACGTTGAGGGCAAGGATGTTATCATCGTTGACGATATGATTTCCTCAGGTGAATCAATGATCGAGGTTGCAACAAAGCTCAAGGAGCTCAAGGCTGCCAGAATTTATATTTTCTCGGCATTCGGACTTTTCTGTAACGGCTTTGATGCTTTCGATAAAGCATTTCAGGAAGGCATTATCGACCGTGTGTTCACAACTAACCTCATTTACGGTACCCCCGAGCTTCTCAGCAAGGAATGGTACGTCCGCGTTGATATGTCAAAGTATCTTTCATACATCATTGATACTCTTAACCATGACACCTCAATCAGCGATCTGCTTGATCCGCAGGAGAAGATAAACGCTCTTTTAGAGAAAAAAGGACTTAAATAAATTATAAAAACATCTCTGTTTTTAGCAGGGATGTTTTTTTGCAATGAGTCAAAAAAATTCTTGCATAAATCGCCAAAGAGATGTATTATAGTAAGAAAAGTGAATCAGGTGATTTTATGAGCGAAAAGAAAAGCAAAAAAGACATATTACAATTTATAAAGTTCGTTCTGTTCTCCGCTTCCGCGGGAATTATTCAGTTCGGCAGCTTTACATTGATGAAAGAGGTCATCATTAAGCTTGATTTCTTTCAGAATCTGATGCTCGAGCACGAGACCTTCGCAAGAACAATGAACAACGAATACGGACCGATGTATCTCATCGCTCTAATTTTGTCCGTTATATGGAACTTCACGTTCAACCGAAAGTTTACATTCAAATCAGCCAACAATGTTCCGATTGCAATGCTCAAGGTCTTTGCATATTATGCGGTGTTTACGCCGATTTCTACTGTCATCGGTGTTCATTTTACAAACAAATATTCAAATTCGGAAGCCGTCGATTACATAGTGCTTATCATAACCATGCTTGCAAACATGATTACCGAATTCATCTTTGATAAGTTTGTTGTTTTCAGAAATTCCGAAGGCACAGCCGAAAAGAAAGAATAATAATTTTAACTCCCGTTATCATCTCGATTTCGGGAGTTTCTTTATCTGTATAGACAAAATAATTTTTTAATGATATAATGCAATTAAAGGAGGTTGGTTCTATGAAAAAGATAATCAAAAGATTTTTATGCGTTGTAATGTGTTTTGTCCTCATTCTCCCCTTTGCGCTCAGCGCTGCGGCGGCGGGAATTGACACCGGCTTCACTCAGGAGGATTTTCTCGTAACAAAGGGCAATAAAATCTACAATCAAAAAGGTGAGGAAATTATTCTCCGCGGCGTGAACCTCGGTTCATGGCTCATTCAGGAGGACTGGCTTTCACCCTATGAAGAGGCGCAGGATCATCACGATATGCTTGAGGTTCTCATTGACCGCTTCGGCACAGAGAGAGCCTATGCTCTGATGAATACATATCAGGACAACTGGATCACGGAATATGACCTTGACCAAATCAAGGAAATGGGCTTTAACTGCGTCCGTGTCCCCTTCTGGTACAGAAATTTCTATTCCGACGATAACGGAACAAAAATACTCGACAAAAACGGCGAATGGGATTTCCACTATCTCGAATGGATAGTCGAGGAGTGCTCAAAAAGACAGATTTACGTTATACTCGATATGCACGGTGCACCCGGTTTTCAGAGTGACGCTCCCCACAGCGGCAAAAGAGACTCATGCCGGCTTTATGAGAACTCGGAGCAGGGCGAATTTTTCAGAACTCTTGCCGACGAGCTTTGGACAGCAATTGCTTCACGCTTCAAGGGTAATCCTGCCGTAGCAATGTACGATCTTCTTAATGAGCCGTCCTGCGATTGTGATTACGGCGAAGTAACAAGAAGAATTAACAACACAAAAGAATATAAGCGTCTATACAAGGCTGTAAGAGCCGTTGACGAGGATCATATAATTACTCTCGAATGTATCTGGACGGCGTTTGCACTGCCCCACAAGGCTCTTGCAGGCTTCAAGAATGTTGTATATCAGGTTCATTTCTATCAGAAATCCGATTTTATTTTCGTTCTTTTTGTAACGCTGACTAAGTTCTATTACATGAACACGCCGCTGATGATGGGAGAATTTTATCCCCTTGGTACAACAACATGGGAAAGCTGCTTCAAAGCGATGAAAAATCTCAACTACAACTGGATGCTTTGGACCTACAAGGCATCGGGTCACGGCATGTGGGATTCCGATTGGGTAATGTTCGGCGCGAAGGACGGCTTTGAGCGTGCAAAGGTTCAGACGGATTCATATGAGGAAATCGCAAGAAAATGGGGCGCCTGCCTCAGAACGGACGAGGGCTTCCAAAACACAGGCCACTATGAACGTGACGTTGCGGCTTATGTGAAGTAATACAATTGAACAAATACAAAAGATAAAAGAGGCTCGGGAATTATCCTGAGCCTCAGTCATATTATTTAACTTATTTTGTGCCGAAGATTCTGTCGCCTGCGTCGCCGAGACCGGGAACAATGTAGCAATGCTCATTGAGCTTCTCGTCGAGAGCCGCGCAGTAAATGTCAACATCGGGATGAGCCTTCTGGAGAGCCTCAAGTCCCTCGGGAGCTGCGATAATGCCCATGAACTTGATCGACTTCGGGTTTCTCTCCTTGATAAGAGAAATAGCGTCGATAGCCGAACCGCCCGTTGCAAGCATCGGGTCTAGAACGATTACGTCACGCTCTGCAATATCTACGGGGAGCTTACAGTAATATTCAACAGGCTTGAGTGTTTCGGGGTCACGGTAAAGACCGATATGACCTACACGAGCTGACGGAACGAGCGAAAGAACGCCGTCAACCATGCCAAGTCCTGCTCTGAGGATAGGAACGAAAGCGAGCTTCTTGCCCTCAAGGTTGTGAGCGATGCACTTGCAGATAGGAGTTTCGATCTCAACCTCCTGAACGGGAAGGTCTCTTGTTGCCTCGTAGCACTCAAGAGTTGCGATCTCGCTTACAAGTGATCTGAAATCCTTGGAAGAAGTGTTCTTGTCTCTGAGGATAGAGAGCTTATGCTGGATAAGAGGATGATTGGTGATGGTTACTGTTGACATATTTATACCTCCGTTAATTAAAATGTACCGTTTTCAATCGCCGTGATCTGATCAACACGTCTCTGATGACGTCCGCCCTCAAACTCTGTGTTGAGGAAAACATCGACCATCTCGTTGGCAAGTCCCGCACCTACAACTCTGCCGCCCATGCAAAGGATGTTGGCGTCGTTGTGAAGTCTCGTATATTTTGCGCTGAAATAATCAGAACAGCAAGCCGCACGCACGCCCTTTACCTTGTTGGCGGCCATGCTGATGCCGATACCCGTGCCGCAGCAAAGAATTCCGAGAATTTTCTCGTCGCTGCTTGTAACGGCATTGCCTACCTTGAATGCAATTTCGGCATAGTCAACCGAATCGGTGCTGTGGGTACCGTAATCGGTGATTTCGTATCCGCCGACTTCTTCAAGGTGCTTCTTAATGGCCTCCTTGAGCTCATATCCGCCGTGATCGGCTCCGATTGCTATTTTCATTAAATCACTCGCCTTTTTTAATTTTTTATTTTCTAATTTTTAATTATATATTTTTTTAAGGTAAAGCTGCATAAAGGAAGTGTGCGATTTGCGCCGTAAGATTTTTCGCCAGGTTGTGCAAAAATTATGTAGGCTTGCTGACGCAAGTCAAAGAATTTTTGTGCTGCATGGCGGAAATATATTCAAGCAAGGCGTACACTTCATTTGTGAAGCTTTGCCTTAAGCTCACGCTCCGCCTGCGGAAGTCTGAGATACTCGGGCACAAGCATTGCGCTCTCAATATACTGATCCTCGGGCACATTCATCGCCTCAAAACACACGCCGACAGCCGACTGAAAGCGGTGTGTTTGCGATGCAAGGCGCACATCATCTGTATTTTTCAGATTATTATAACATATTTCTGCGCCGTCGCCAACAATAAATTTAATTTTTTTGTATTCTTTGAGCTTTTTTTCGACATTTTCTATCGAATCGGCGTTATCCTCGGTCAATCTTGTAATTTTGCCGTCCGTAATGTCGAAAAATGCGTTATAAACCTGACCGCAGCGTGCGTCCATTGCGCAGCATGCGATACAGTCCGTATCAATGAGATTATAAGCCATTGCGCCGAGCGTCGAAGCGCCGTAAACGGGGATTTTGAGCACGTCCGCCATGCCCTTTGCCGCCGCAACTCCGATTCTTATTCCCGTGAACGAGCCGGGGCCCTTGCTGACTGCTATCAGGTCGATATCGTCAAGCTTGACGTTTGCGTTTTTCAAAAGGCTCTCGATCATCGGCATGAGCGTCTGCGAATGAGTCAGACCCGTGTTTGTATAGAAACAGCCAAGAACCTTCCCGCCGTCCGTTATTGCTGCAGAAGCCGATCTTGCCGAGCTGTCGATTCCGAGTATTCTCATGTAAGATCAACCCCCTCAATTTGAATTATTCTTTCGTTTTCGTTCTCGCCGGGCTTGAATGTGACCCTGATGCTGTTCTCGGGCAGTGCATTTTCGATATTCTCGCTCCATTCAACGGCAAGTACGCCGCCGTAATCGAGATAATCGAAAAAACCCGTTGAATAAAGGTCGTCCCAGCTTTCGATTCGATACATATCGAAGTGATAAAGCGTGTTATCTTTTCCTCTGTATTCATGAACAAGGGCAAATGTCGGACTGCTGACCTCTTTTTCGTTGATTCCGAGACCTGTGGCAAGACCGTGAGTAAAGGTAGTTTTACCCATACCCATTCCGCCGAAATATGCAACGACGTCTCCGCTCTTTAATTTCGAGCCGAGCTTCTCCCCTATTCTGTGAGTTTCCTCAACGTTATGGCTGTAATAAACACACAAAAATATCACCTCCGTGATATTATATCACATTTTTTTGTGTTGTAAATATCCGAAGATGATATTTAATTGTCAGAACCTAAAGTCACGTCTGTTCGAGGACTTTATAGCCTCAATATTCTGACGTGCGATCTCTCTGACCTTTTCTTTTGGAATTTTTTCAAGCTCACGGTCAATCATTTCAAAGCCTATTTTCCTCGTTTCCTCGGAAGCGTAGTCAATGAGATATTCCGTCAGCGTCATCAATGCGTTCGGGTGACAGCAGTTAAGGATCTGACCGTTCTTGCAAAGGCTCATGAATCTGTCGCCTGTTCTGCCCTCACGGTAGCAAGCCGTGCAGAACGAAGGGATATGATCCTTCTCCATAAGCCAGCGAACGACCTCGTCGAGGGTTCTCTGGTCGGAAACGTCGAACTGCTCGGAATCGTGCGGACGCTCCTCCTCGCAATATCCGCCGACGGAGGTTCTCGATGCGCCGCTGATCTGAGAAATACCGTAGTCAAGCACCTTTCCTCTGACAGCTTCGCTCTCACGGGTGGAAATAATCATTCCCGTGTAAGGAACTGCGATACGGATACATGCGATGATCTTTGCAAACATATCGTCGGCAAGGCTGTTGTCGAAAACATCGGGGTCAATATCGTCCGCATGCTTAACTCTCGGAACGCTTATTGTGTGAGGACCTACGCCGTGAACGGCTTCAAGATGCTCAGCATGCATAAGAAGTCCCGCAAATTCATATTTATAGCCCTCAAGACCGAACAGAACGCCGAGACCGACATCGTCAATGCCGCCCTCCATGGCTCTGTCCATAGCCTCGGTATGGTAATCGTAATCGTGCTTCGGTCCCTTGGGGTGAAGCTCGAGATAGCTCTTTTTGTTGTACGTCTCCTGGAAGAGAATATATGTGCCGATGCCTGCTTCCTTGAGCTTTCTGTAATTTTCAACCGTTGTTGCGGCGATATTTACGTTGACACGGCGGATATCTCCGTTCTTGTGGTGAACGGAATAAATCGTCTTGATGCAATCGAGAATGTACTCGATAGGATTGTTAATGGGATCCTCGCCTGCTTCAATTGCAAGTCGCTTGTGACCCATATCCTGGAGGGCGATAACTTCTTTTCTAACTTCCTCCTGAGTGAGCTTCTTTCTTGCGATATGCTTATTTTTATAGTGATAAGGGCAGTAAACACAGCCGTTTACGCAATAGTTGGAAAGATAAAGCGGAGCAAACATAACGATTCTGTTGCCGTAGAAAGCGAGCTTGATCTCGTTGGCAAGCTTGTACATCTCCTCGACCTTTTCGGGGATATCGCATGCAAGGAGAACGGAAGCCTCTCTGTGGGTAAGACCTGCACAGGTAACGCCGTGGTCGTTCTTCTTCGGGCGAGCCTTTTCAAGCAATGAGTCGATAAGCTCAACATTGTGCTTATTCTTTTCCGCGTATTCGATTGTCTCGAGGATTTCCTCATGATTGATAAATTCCTCGGCTTTGAGTGATTTCGGGTTGTAAACTGCCATAATGATTTCCTTTCCTTCAAGTCAGATTAACTTTCTTTCAGATGCTTTGTCGCTTCCGAAAAGATGGGGGAGCATTTTACGAGTTACAGCAAACTAAACAGCCTTCCCCTTGAGGGTAGCGCAGTGTCGACACGGTAGTGAATGACAGTCCGGTGGACTGTCAGAGCCGTGGCGTGACCGAGCCGCAGCGAGAAGGTGGGCGGCGGATTGCGCCGCTCGGATGAGGTGACGGATTTTCAGCTAATTATTTAACGAAATAAAAATCGAACATTTCCACCTCATCAGTCGCTTACGCGCCAGCTTCCCCTCAAGGGGAAGCCAAATAAGATCACATGATGTCCCCAAATTTCCGTAAAAAACAAAACTTTTCATAATAAAACCGCATCCATAAAGAATACGGCAAATCGCACAAAACGGTTCTTTCGCCTTAATAAATTCAGCGTCAGGGCGTTTCGCAATATTCGATTTATTTAATTATAACACTTAAATATAAAATGTCAAATAAAAACTTGAAAAACTCGGCGATAACATATATAATAATATGAGTATCCTCGGGAGGTGAAAAAATGGGAAAAATTGTATATTGGTTTAAAGACTTTATCAAAGGAACGGATAAGATTCTTTTGGGTCTTTGCATGATCCTTTCGGCAATAGGAACAGTCATGGTTTACAGCGCAACGAGAGTAAACCTGACCGAAGATCAGATCATTTCGAGAGATGCAAGAACAATGTTTCTCGCCGTGGTGATGGGTATATGCGTTTCCCTTGTTATATCATATTTCGACTATGAAGCAGTCGCGCGGCTTTGGCCTATAATCGCCATAATTTGTCTGGGTCTTATGCTTTCACTTTTCGTAATAGGAAGCTCGCCCGAGGGTCGTGATGACGCTATTTCATGGATTAAACTCGGCAGCTTCTATTTCCAGCCGTCGGAGCTTCTGAAGATAGGATTTATAATCACCTTTTCGGTTCATCTTGACACCGTCGGCAGTGAGATAAACAAGCTCAAAAACGTTATCCTTCTCGGAATTCATGCAATGATCGCCATAGGACTTGTTGTTCTCACGGGTGATATGGGTTCGGCGCTTGTTTTCATGTTCATCACGATCGGCATGCTTTTCATGGCAGGCTTACAGCTTCGCTACTTCCTTTTCGGCATCGGTGCGGTCGCACTGCTTGCCCCGATAGCTTGGTTCGAGGTTCTTTCGGACTTCCAGAAGCAGAGATTTACTGCAATTTACGCCCCGAACAACCTGACCGAAGCGACCTATAATGAAGTTATTTTCCAGCAGGAGCGCGGAATGAATGCCGTCAGCTCGGGCGGAATATTCGGCACAGGACTTTTCAACGGAACATACACGCAGAACGGACTCGTTCCCGAGAGTGAAAACGACATGATTTTTACCGTTGTCGGCGAGGAGCTCGGATTTGTCGGCTGTATCGTCGTTCTCGGACTTTTGCTTGCAATTGCGATAAAAATCCTTGTCGTCGGCAAAAAAGCAATTTCGGTCACAGGCAAGCTCATTTGCAGTGCCGTTGCCGTCATGATTATAACGCAGGTCGTTGTCAACGTCGGCATGGTGCTCAAGCTTCTCCCCGTTGTCGGAATCACGCTCCCGTTCATGAGCGCAGGCGGCTCGTCCAACCTATGTATTTACATTGCGATAGGCATGGTGCTGAGCGTTTACCGCTCGTCGCAGTTCCGTGAACCCGTCGAATTCAAGTACGGCAAGCTGTTCACCCCGTTTTCAAACACATATTGATTTAATATACTATTAAGAGTCGATGCACTACGGTGCTCGACTCTTTTTTCGTTAAAATTCCACGCCTCTCCATGGACATCTAAATAAAAATCTGCTGACATTTATCAACCTTCCCCTTGAGGGTAGCGCAGTGTCGACACGGTAGTGAATGACAGTCCGGTGGACTGTCAGAGCCGTGGCGTGACCGAGCCGCAGCGAGAAGTTGGGCGGTGGATTGCGCCGCTCGGATGAGGTGGCGATTTTTTATCAAATTATTTATTGAAATTAGCCTCGAACTTTTCCACCTTATCAGTCACGACACACGGTCGTGCCAGCTTCCCCTCAAGGGGAAGCCTTTGTCGGTTTCTTCTGACCTTGGGTCGATGTGGGCATCGACCCCCTATGAATTTTTCTCTTTAAAAGATTTGTTGCTCACTTCAACACATGTATTTCAAAAAATATTTATTGTTTTACGATAAATTTATATTGACATTTGCATATACTAATGCTATAATGCACTCAACAAAACATTTGGAGGTAAATTATGTCAAAGAAAATTTCTCTTAAAACTATTGCCCATAGTCTTAAATTCATCATCATCGCAATGGGTCTTTGTGCCTTTGCGATACAAAGCGTTATTTCGCTCATGCTCATCATTTCTGATGCCGATGATATCGACACACTCAGAATTCCATGGATGGCATTTCTCTGGTCAACGGCGATCCCGATGATTCCCGCGCTCATCTATTCATGGAAAACAGCGACGAACATCGGCAAGAACAAAGCCTTTTGTCTTGATAACTCAAAGAATCTAAAAAACATTGCGATCAGCTCGATTTGCGACGCGGCGCTTGTGCTTGTCGGCAACATCGTTTACCTGCTTCTTGACATCAGCCACCCGTCCGTTCTTCTCTTCTCGTGCATAATCGTTCTTATCGGCATTGCAATTTTCATTGCGGCGATGGGTCTTTCACAGCTCATTCGCAACGCCGCCGAATTGCAGGAAGAACACGAGCTTACGATATGAGGTGACAGCATGATTATAGTTAATATCGACGTTATGCTTGCCAAAAGAAAAATGAGCGTTACCGAGCTTTCGGAGCGTGTCGGCATAACAATGGCAAACATCTCAATTCTCAAAAACGGGAAAGCAAAGGCAATTAAAATTCAGACCCTTGACAAAATCTGCGAGGCTCTCGACTGCAAGCCGGGCGATATTCTCGAATACAGAAAGGGATAATTCTATGTCAAAGCCTGTAAAAATAATCATTGCAGTTGTCAGCATTGTAACTGTCGGTTTTGTCTCGATCGTCGGATTTCTGATCTTTGGATTTGTAGGAGCGTTTACCGTTTCAACAATTTTCGGTAAAGAGCCCGACACCGTTCAAAGCCGTGTTGAAAAATCAATGCCGAAATACAAGGACTATGAAGTGCACTTTTTCGGTGCAATGGACGGCTATGAATATATCGAATACTATTTTGACGACGACCTCTCCCCTGCCGAATTCGATAAATCGGAATATTTCAAAAAGGTCACTCCAAACGATATTGAGGAAATATACGAATACGTTGACCGATTTGAGAAAGGTATTGAATCAACGCACGATGATTTTCTGTTCGGCGAGGACATTAAAAAGTCCTATACATTCAACAAAAGCATGGTGGACACGAACGATTACATTTACACATTCAACATAGATAACTTTAGAAGCTATACGCTCTTTTACTTTGATTCCGAGCGCAAAACGGCATTTGAATTGAGGGCAAAAACATAATGTCATTCACAGGTATTCTCACAATTGTATATTTATTTCTTTTTGCACTGGACATTTCGGCTTTGATTTTAGGAATCAAAAGACGTGAATGGGCATTGTTCATCGGTATAACTGCATTTATTGTTATCGGAACATCCGTCCTCGGCTATCTGTGGCTTTCAAGTCCGATGTAATGTTTCTGAAAAGCACAATCCGCAGGGGGTCGATGCCCAAGGTCAGAAGAAATATTAAACAGAATGAGGAGTTATTTATGAAAAAGATATTCAGTCTCTCGTTTCTTGACGGATTGTTGCGCTTTTCGGCATTGTTTTTGATAACTGATCTTTCTATGTCCGTCTATACAGAAAGTATCATTTCAATCATTGCGGCTGTGCTGTTCATAGCTATTTACTATGTAATTTCGCATTTTATTGCTAAAAAGATAACAGTAAAAAACCGCCCTGCTTTTTACATTTCAAGTCTCTCTGTTTTTCTTCTTTTACTTTTTATTTTGGGAATTACGGTCAAACTCGGCGCTGCCGAAATACATATTTTTCCTCAGGGAGCTTGGGACACGGGCACAGGCTGGGCGGCAATCATGCTTTGCGCCGTACTTGTCATAGCCTCGGCGGTTGAAAGAAGCGTTATGATATTTATATCGGTTTACAGGAGGAGAAAAAATGACAGTTAAAATAAAAAAGAGCCGTTTGATTTACCTCGGCTTGTTCGTCTTGCTTTTTATAAGTGAGCTGCTCATCGCGAAGTTTTACTTTTCTGATTTTATCAGAGCATATTTTGGTGATGTGCTTGTGGTTATTCTTCTTTGGAGCTTCGTAAGAATATTCGTTCCCGACAAAATACGGCTTCTTCCGCTGTGGGTGTTCATCTTCGCCTGTCTGATTGAAACGGGTCAGTATTTTAACTATACCGAGCTTCTCGGCGTCAGCGACTATCCTCTGCTTTGCACACTGATGGGCACGTCCTTCGCATGGGGCGATATCCTCTCCTACCTTGTCGGCTGTGCAATTTGCGGAGCGGTTGAGGTAATCAGGTATAAAAGAGAGAAATGAATTACACATATTTAAGACAGAAATAGATATTGACATTTCTTATTTCCTCCGTCGCTCAAGCGACCCAACAAAAAACGGTGAACAATATGAAAAAAGCTGTAGCTTTAATTATCGCAATCTCATGCTTAATATGTATGGCATGCTGTGCAGATTATAAAACAGCTGAGCAATCTCGTGCTAATTTTGAAATAATTGAAAACCAATTAAAGGACATTGCTCAAAAAAGAACTCTGAATTTAGAAGAAATACCTTTAAAGCCCTTTGAAAATCAGTATTGCAAAAAGGAAATGTGTATTTTGGTCGGTCAAGGCAGTAAAATTAACATTCTGCTTCAGAATTCGGGATATAATTCCTCAAAAGGGGCAGAGAGCTTCTCGTTGGAATATTACGTTGACAGCAACGATGAAATTGATATTGAGCTTTTTTGTGAATTGGCAAATGCGCTGTCGAAAAAGTCAATTTCTGTAAGGTCTTGCAGTGAGTTTATAGCATCTTCGGATGACAAATATTCCGCGGAAAAATACGGATACAAAAAGGCTGACAATGTGTTAGTCTATAAATACTATCCGCTAAATTATTTTGAAGATTGGGGACTGTTTTATACAGAGTACACTCAGCATGAGAAAGTTCTTTCTTTTAGCGGAAGCGTCAAAAATTTGACTTAGGAAAATAGTGTGGCGCATCTTTGCAGATGACTGAAATAACAAGATTTTATATTACTCTTTGTGCAGGTGATATTGATGAAAAAAGTTTTAAAAGCGGTGTTAATTATTCTTCTTTCTCTGACATTTTTGACAGGAGCGTTTTTTGTCGGTATAAGGGTATTTGCTTTAATTGCAGAGAAAGAAAATGACAAGCTTGTTGAAGAATATGAGAATAAAACAATAGAAATATCAGAAATTGAAAAGCTTAATAATTATTTTACTTTTGATGATGAACTGAAAACATCAATTAAAAGCTGTAAAGCGTATTTTACACCTACTGCCATTGTTTTTACAACGATTCAATGTTATTACGGTTCGGTAAAGCTGACTGTTACGGAAGATTATTATAATAAGCTGTTACATGAATATGATGATTTGAAGCTTATGTCAGGATTCCCGTCAAGAAATTATTTAGGGTATTTTGAAGAGGATATTACTAACCGTGCCGATAATGATTTTTTAACGTTTATCAGAAACGAAGAATACTATTATTCCGAAAAATTATCTGATTCTGAGGGTATGCTTATACTTCTCTCACAGGAAAAGGGAGAAATATACTTTTTTATAAACAGCTTTTAAGGTTTATAAAATATCCGCAGAATTTTTCATAAAGCATGGGCTCCCACATGGGGAGCGGAGAATGTATATATCAACAAAAAAGCTGTGGCGAATTACAATTATTCGTCACAGCTTTGTACTGTTTTGTTTTATTCGATTATTTCCGTATCGGAGTTTTCCTTGACCTCGTCAACGTTCGGGAGCGTTTCGGGCTCAGCCGTGTCCTCATTAAGCTCACCCTTCATGAGCTTATCAAACTTGTCGCCGTCAATCTTTTCGTACTTGATGAGGTACTGTGCAAGCTCATGGAGCTTATCCATATGATCCGTAAGAATCTTCTCTGTGCGGTCGTAGCCGTTATGAATAATCGAGCTTATCTCCTCGTCGATCTCCTGTGCAAAGGCTTCGGAATAGTCCTTGGCGTGACCGTAATCTCTGCCGAGGAACACCTCGCCGCTGCCCGAAGAATATGAAACAGGACCGATTCTGTCGCTCATACCGTACTCTGTAACCATGCTCTTTGCGAGCTTGGTCGCACGTTCGATATCGTTTGAAGCACCCGTTGAAATATCGCCGAGCACAAGCTTTTCCGCAACACGTCCGCCGAGAAGCACAACGATATCGTCAAGCATGCCGTTCTTGGTCTTGTACGACTTATCCTCGGTCGGTACGGACATTGTGTAGCCGCCAGCCGAGCCTCTCGGAATGATCGAAACCTGGCGAACGGGATCCTGCGTGTCAAGATAATAGGTCGAGATCGCATGGCCTGCCTCGTGGTAAGCCGTGAGCTTCTTTTCCTTGTCGCTCATCTTGTGCGACTTCTTCTCCGTACCTACGATAACCTTAACGGTCGCTTCTTCGATCTCAGCCATTGTGATTGCCTTCTTGTTTCTTCTTGCGGCGAGCAATGCGGCTTCGTTAAGAAGATTTTCAAGGTCAGCGCCGACAAAGCCGACGGTCGAATTTGCGATAACCTTGAGATCAACGTCGGGTGCAAGCGGCTTATTCTTGGAATGAACCTTGAGGATAGCCTCTCTGCCCTTGGTATCGGGATAGCCTACTCTAACCTGACGGTCAAAACGTCCAGGTCTGAGGAGCGCGGGGTCAAGAATGTCGGGACGGTTGGTCGCCGCAATGACGATAACTCCCTGATTCTTTTCAAAGCCGTCCATCTCAACAAGGAGCTGGTTAAGCGTCTGCTCTCTCTCATCGTGTCCGCCGCCCATGCCTGCGCCTCTGTGACGGCCAACGGCATCAATTTCATCAATGAAGATAACCGACGGAGCGTCCTTCTTCGCCTGATCAAAAAGATCTCTTACTCTCGAAGCACCGACACCGACATACATCTCAACGAAATCCGAACCCGAGATCGAATAAAACGGAACGTCTGCTTCGCCTGCAACGGCTCTCGCGAGAAGAGTTTTACCTGTACCCGGAGGGCCTACAAGAAGCACGCCCTTGGGAATTCTTGCGCCGAGGGTGCTGAACTTTTCAGGGCTCTTGAGGAAGTCAACCATTTCGCTGAGCTCTTCCTTTTCCTCATCTGCGCCTGCGACCTGCTCAAAGGTCGTCTTTGACTTCTGATCCTGCTGTTTCTTGGCATTGATCTTGCCAAAATTGAGGGTCTTGTTCATGTCGCCGCCCATCGAATTCATTCTTCTCATCATGATAACAAGAAGAATTACAAGCAGAATTCCGAGAATGATCGTCGGAAGAAGATTGATAAACCATGACGTTGATGAGCCTGAAATAAGCTCATACTTTATCATATCCTTATCGCTCTTGGCATTTTTGTTATGCTCTCTGACCGTTTCATTGACATCGTCAACAAAAACGGAAACGTTAGGAACCTTATACTGCCACTTTGTGTCGTCACCCCTGAGCTTGTACTTCAGAGTGCCGCTCGTGAGGTTAAGCGTAAATTCGCTGACCTGATCCTTGTCAAAATACTGCACGATCTGGTAATACTTTGCCTCAGTCGAACGGTTTCCCGACTGCTGGGAAGCAATAGCAATACCAATAATCATCATCAGCGGTATCAGGATATACGGCAGTAACGCAAAAATTCTGTTCTTTTGCGGCTTTTTGTTCCTGTTAGGACTGTTGTTCTGATTAGGACTGTTGTTCAAATAATTCACTCCCTGTTAGGTAATCGCCTTGTTAGTTTGCTCAGTTTTCGTATATTTCGGGCTTAAGCACACCGATATACGGAAGATTTCTGTATTTTTCCGCGAAGTCAAGACCGTAGCCGACAACGAACTCATCGGGAACAAAGGTTCCGTAATAGTCAGCCTTGATATCCGCCTCACGTCTTTCGGGCTTATCAAGAAGCGTACAAATTTTGATGCTTGCTGGATTTCTTGTTTTAAGCACCTGAGATATATAATAAAGGGTCTTTCCGCTGTCAAGGATATCCTCAACAAGCAAAAGGTCCTTGCCTTCAAGGTTGATGTCAAGATCCTTGATTATCTTGACCGTTCCCGAGGACTTTGTTCCGTTGCCGTAGCTTGAAACGCACATAAAGTCAATCTCGCAAGGAACGGTGATCTCACGCATAAGATCCGCCATAAAAATAACCGAGCCCTTGAGAATGCTTACAAGTGTGAGATTTTTCCCCTCATAGTCTTTGCTGATCTGTGCACCGAGCTTCTTTACTATCTCGTGCAGCTCTTCCTTACTGAAATAAACTTCCTTAATATCCTTCTCAATCATTTTGTTTGTCCTCTCCGATAATTAAGATTTTTTCCGTTTCGGGCTTGATTTTGCACCTGTCGGCACAGCCCAGTCCCTGAACCCAGCAGATACCGAGTTCGTCCGCAAGAACAGAAACGCTGTTTCTGTTTTCAATATGCTTTTCGTTAAAAAGCTTTTTCAAAGTCTTTGTGCAGGAGCTTCCTGCAAGTCTGATCTTATCGCCCTGCCGTCTGTTGCGAAGAACAGGACACCCTACGATACTGTCATAGTCTAACACTTTATTATGAACAAAATGTTTCGGGGGTAAATTATTTCTATGAATTATTCTCGATTTGACTATTCCCGTCGGTGTTTCGGTTCCGTCTAAACTGAAATCAACCTCCCATTCAGCCGATTTCTCCGCAACGGGATTGAATCTCATTTTTCCGTTTTTTACTTCAACGACCGTATTGCCGATTATCTCGGTTCTGCCGCCGTGCAGAACTTTTTCAATCTGTTCAACGTGAACGGCTTCGGGAATAATTCCGATTTCATCTTTTACAATTTCAAAAATAACGCGCTTTCTTACAGCTGTATGCTGAGCCGTCAAAGCTTTAGCGTCATAGCCGTCATTGAGCTTGACTTTTCCTAATATTTCCAGGGAAAAGTCGGTCATAAAGCCATTTTCCACCTCGGCATTTCGTATCAGCCGCAGGAACGCTTTTTCCAAGGACGGATTGAGCGCTTTCAGCTGTGGAATAACGTTCAGCCTTATTCTGTTGCGAGAATAAACATCGTCAAAATTGGTTTCGTCCGTGACAAAATCAATCGAATTTTCCTTGCAGTATCTTTCAATATCGTCCCTCGTGCAGTCAATAAGCGGTCTGACAATGTTTCCTCTTACGGGAGGAATTGAGCACAAGCCCTTAACCGAGGCGCCCCTTGCAATATTCAGAAGAAGCGTTTCGCATCGGTCGCTGAGCGTGTGAGCCGTTGCAATGACAACGTTTTCGGCAACGGAATTAAAAAAATCATATCTGATCTTTCGTCCGCACTCCTCAACGCCGAGGTGCATTTCCTTTGCCTTTGACGGTACGTCGGCTCTGAGGACACGACATTCGACACCGAGCCTTTTGCAGGCATCGACAACAAAGCTTTCATCTCTGTCCGCCGTCTCGCCTCTTATACCGTGATTGACATGGCAGGCGATGATATTCATGCCGAGCTCCTCCCTCAATTCAAGAAGAGCATGCAAAAGGCTCATGGAATCCGCTCCGCCCGAAACTCCGACGGCAACGGTTCTGCCCTTAAGCGGCATTTTATATCTTTCAACAGCCTCTCTGACCTTACATATCATTTCTAATCTTCTCCGCGGAAATAAAGAGTGTATGATCTGCGTCCCAAATCATTTCGACCGTATCGGTCGGACCGTGACGGTTTTTGGCAACGATAATCTCAGCCTTATTTGCGATCTGCTGTGCGCCCTCGTCCTCGTTCTGCTCCTCATCGCCGTTATTATAATAATCGGGGCGGTAAAGCATGAGAACGATATCCGCATCCTGCTCGATAGATCCCGATTCACGAAGATCGGCAAGCTGAGGTCTGTGCGAGCCTCCCCTGCCCTCGGTTCCTCTGGAAAGCTGAGCGCATACAACAACGGGAATCGCAAGATCCTTCGCCATAAGCTTAAGCTCTCTTGTAATTTCGCTGACCGCCTGAACACGGTTTTCAACCTTGCCTGCGGGTCTGATAAGTCCGAGATAGTCTATGATAACACATTCAACATCGCGCAGACGGCGGATCCTCGCCTTCATCTCGGGAACCGTTATTGAGCTTGTATCGTCAAAATAAAGCTCAACCGTTGAAAGTGCGCTTGTCGCAAAAGAAAGCCTTGACCAATCCTCACTGTCAAGCTCGCCCGTTCTCATCTTAGCGGAATTAACTCTCGCCTCGGTTGCAAGAACTCTCATTGCAAGCTGTTCCTTTGTCATCTCAAGGGAAAACATAAGAGTTTTTCTTTTGCCGATAACCGCAACGTTTCTTGCAAGGTTCAGCGCAAAGCTCGTTTTACCCATTGCAGGACGTGCGCCTATGAGAATAAGGTCGGATTTATGCAAGCCCGTAAGCACCTTATCGAGATCGGAATAGCCTGTCGGATATCCCTTGTACAAATCCTTTTCGGGAGATGTGAGGTGCTGGAGCGTTGTATAAACCTCTCCGACAATGATATCGCCGATTTTTGACGGACCGCTCGTTTTTCTGCCCTGACGGATATTGTAGATCTTCTGCTCGGCGGATTCAAGAAGAACCTCGGCGGAATTATCCTGAGTCGACGCGTCCTCTATGATTTCCCTTGAAGCGTTGATCAAAGAACGTATGTAGAACTTTTCTTTAACGATTTTCGCATAGGATTCGACGTTTGCCGTTGAGGGAACGCTCTGAGCCAGCTGGAAGAGATAATTCTTGCCTGCCGCAGAGTCGTAGACCTTATCGTTTACAAGCCTGTCAAGAACCATAAGCGGATCAATCTTGCCGCCTGCCGCGTCAATCGTGACTATTGCATTATAGATCGCTCTGTGCTGCGGCAAATAGAAATCATCGGCGCTCAAAATGACCTGAACAGCGGACACACAGCCCGGATCCATCAGGATAGAGCCGAGTACAGCCTGTTCAGCCTCAATGCTGAAAACAGATTCAGTTGAATAATTTGTATTATCCATTGTTTTCACTCCGATTAAAAATTATGCCTCTGTTACCATAACGCTGAAGTCGGCGGTCACGCCCTGATAGAGCTTGACGGTTGCGGGATAAGTACCGAAAGCCTTGATATCATCAACGGTTATCTTTCTCTTGTCAATATCAATGCCGAGCTGAGTTTTCATAACAGCGGCAATTTCCTTGGCGGTTACGGAACCGAAAAGACGGCCGCCCTGTCCTGCCTTTGCAGTAACCTTAATGGTCTTTCCGTTGATCTTAGTGGCTGAATCCTTAGCCTCTTGAGTTTCAACCTCTATCTTATGCTTTTTGGAATTTTCACGGTTTTTAAGCTCCGTCATCGCCTGTGAATTTGCCTCAGCGGCAAGATTTCTCGGGAAAAGGAAATTGCGTGCATATCCGTCCGAAGCGTTTACAAGCTCGCCCTTCTTGCCGAGACCCTTTACATCCTGAGTAAGAATTACCTTCATAATTTAAACCTCGCTTTTATTTAATGAACTGTTGTATCGGTCAATGCTGTGCATAACCTGCTCAGTGACCTCTGCAACCGTTGAATTCTTTATCTGTACAGCCGCCATCGTCTGATGTCCGCCGCCGTTCATATACTCCATAATTACCTGAACATTTACCGCGCCGAATGAACGCGCCGAAACGCAAACCGCACCGTCGAGGGTGAAAATAACAAACGACGCGTCAACACCGCTTATGCTCAGCAATTCATCTGCAGCCTGTGCGCTGATAAGCCTGATATTGCCGGCCTCGCCGTCCGCAACGGCAATTGCGCAGTTCTTGTATTTTCTCGCCGAATCAACGATCTTGTTGCGCTCATGGTAGCTTTCGATATCGTTTGAGAAAAGACGCTTAGCTCTGACGGTGTCCGCGCCCAGCTCCTTAAGCGTAGCCGCCGCTTCAAAGGTGTCCGCGCCGACTCTGAGAATGAAATTCTTGGTGTCAAGCATGATACCTGCAAGAAGTGCGTCCGCAACAAAGCTTCCTATTTCGTCAACGGCAGGGATATATTCAATAAGCTCCGTTACCATTTCCGAAGCAGATGACGCGCTCGGATCGTGGAAGAAAATAACCGCATCGTCAATGTAATCGACGGCTTTTCTGTGGTGGTCAATTACGATCGTCATTTTTGACATTGAAAGCAGATCGGGGCTTTCAACAAAATTCTTGATGTGCGTATCAACGACAACAAGCAGATTTTTCTTGCTCTTGGCAAAATCGAGCTTTGCGGTCTCCGTTGAAACAACAGTTTCGGGGAATTCCGCCTCCGCCCTGTCGATAAGCGGCTTTGCCATCGTCTTGTCCCTGTCGGTTACGAGAAAAGCGTTCTTTCCGAGCTTGCGCGCAATGCATACAATTCCGAAGGCTGAGCCGACAGCGTCAAAATCGGGGAATCTGTGACCCATAACATAAACGTTTTCACAGCCCTGAATAAGCTCCGAGAGAGCCGAGGCAACGACCCTTGACTTGACCTTGCTTCCTGTTTCGACGCTCTTTGAAACACCGCCGAAGAATTCATATTTATCCTTATTCTTGATAACGACCTGATCTCCGCCTCTGCCGAGCGCCATGTCAAGCGAAAGCTTTGCATTCTTTTCACATTCGGCAATGTCCGCACCCGTACCGACACCGACCGAAAGAGTAACTCCGACGTATTTTCCGTCGTAGGTGTAATTTCGTATCTTATCGAGAATATCGAATTTTCTTGAGATCATGTCGTCAATATTCTGCTTTTCGGCAACAACATAGAAGCTGCTGTCGCTGATTTTAGTAACAAGGCAGGGATATTTTGCGAGCCATGTTTCAATATTTTTCTCAACGCCGTTTCTTATAGCGGCGCAGTCGCTTTCCCTGTGATCCTGCTGAATTTCCGACATGTTGTCGATTGTCATTATCGCGAGAGCGGGACGGCAGCGGAAATATTCGTTGGCAATTCGTCTGTATTTCGTGATATCCACAAGATACATGACGATATACTCCTTCTCGCCGATCTGCGCGCGGTGAGAGAACACATTGAAGCTCTTGTCGTCGCAGTCGATAACAACGCCGTTGACAGACGCATCGAGAAGCGTATCGGCTCCGACATTTTCAAAAACGGAGCTTAACTCGCCGTAGCCCGAGGAATGTGAGCCCATAGCCTCCTCAAAGCGGTCGTTAAACCATTCAATCCTGCCGTTAGGCGAGCAGATGATTATGGGCATCGGAAAGCTCTCGGAAATATTCCTGACGTACTGCTCAAGATCGGACGACAGGTGGGTAATCATTTTCTGCTTTCTTGCACTCATCAGATCATAGTTCATGATCATATAAACAACAACCGCAATATCGGCGAGCAATTCAATTATTGCAAGCCATAGCGGACCGAGTATAAATGTCAGCACAGTGAAGATCAATGCCGCCGCAGAGGCCGCACAGATAACAGGAAAGCTGTGTATCAATGATCTGATTTTGTCCTTCATAGTTTAAACCTCCATGATAATTGAAAGAATCATCGGGCTTCTCTTTGTCTTTTCATACATGAGGTGCGAAACCTCATCTCTGACCTTGGATTTTATCGTGTTCCAGTCACGGATATTGTTATAAATACAGTTTTCGATCGCATATCTTGCAATGTCTCTCGCTTCGTCGATAAGCTCCTCAGACTCCCTGACGTAGACAAAGCCTCTTGTCATGATATCGGGGCCTGCAAGTATCTCGCCCGAAAAAGAATCCATTGTTGCAACGACTATAATAAGTCCGTCCTCGGCAAGACGCTTCCTGTCCCTGAGGACAACATTACCTACATCGCCGACGCCCGAGCCGTCAACAAACACCTGACCCGCCGGGATATTCTCAAGCGGCTTGATTCCGTTTTCGGAAAGCTCAAGGCATACGCCGTTATCGGGAATGAAAATGTTGCTTTTCGGAATACCCATGCTCATTGCAAGCTGAGCATGCTTTCTGATATGCTTCTGCTCGCCGTGGACAGGGATAAAGAACTTCGGCTTGATAATACCCATCATGAGCTTCAGCTCCTCCTGGCATGCGTGACCCGAAACGTGAACACCGTAGCTCTTTTCATAGATAACATCGGCGCCGAGTTTCATCAGCTCGTTGATAACGTTTCCGACAGTCTTTTCGTTGCCGGGGATTGGGTTTGCGGAGATAATAATACAGTCGTTCGGACCGATGGAAACCTTCTTGTGACCCGAAAAAGCCATTCTCGAAAGCGCAGACATCGGCTCGCCCTGGCTGCCCGTTGTGATGATAACCATTTTATCGTCGGGGTACTTGTTGATCGTGTCAATGCTGACAAGCTCGCCTTCCTTGACGTTGAGATAACCAAGCCTCGAGCCGATCTCAACAACGTTTTCAAGGCTTCTTCCCGAAAGAGCGACCTTACGTCCGAGCGACTCCGCCTGGTCGATTATCTGCTGAACACGGTGAACGTTTGAAGCGAAGGTAGCGATTATAATACGTCTCTTGCCCGCCTGCTCAAAAAGAGTTCTCAGCGAAGCGCCGACGGCACGCTCAGATTCCGTATAGCCCTTTCTCTCGGCATTGGTCGAATCCGAAAGCATACAGAGTACGCCCTCGTTGCCGAGCTCCGCAAAACGGTTAATATCAATCATTCCGCCGTCGATCGGGGTGCTGTCGATTTTGAAGTCGCCCATCTGGACGATAACGCCTGCCTCGCATTTTATCGCAAAGGCAAGAGCGTCGGGAATCGAATGGTTGACGTGAATAGCTTCAATATCGAATTTGCCGAGCTTAATTGTGTCGCCCGGTTTTATAACATTGAGCTTTGCGCAGTCAAGAAGCTTATGCTCCTCGAGCTTGCCCTCAACAAGACCCATAGTCAGCCTTGTGCCGTAAACGGGAATGTTGATCTTCTGAAGCAGATAAGCCAGTGCGCCGATATGGTCCTCGTGGCCGTGGGTTATTACAATGCCCTTGATTTTATCCCTGTTCTCCTCAAGATAAGTAAAATCGGGAATAACAAGGTCAACACCGAGCATATCCGCCTCGGGGAATGCAAGTCCGCAGTCAACGATAACGATATCATTCTCAAACTCATAAACGGTTATATTCTTTCCGATTTCATTAAGTCCGCCCAAAAATCCGATCTTGACGGATTTGACATTCTTCTTTCTGTTCTGCTTTCTCTTGGAATTTGCCGCGCCTGTATTTTTCTTGCTTGTTCTTTTCTGATTTGTCCTTTTTCTTTCGGCTGTCTGAGCGATTTTTTGATTTGATTTGGTAGATTTCGTTTTTTCGCTCTTAGCCGCCGTTTTTGTTTTCGACGTTTTAGAAGCCTTCGTCGGCTGCTTTACGCCGCGTTTTGTCTGCTTACTCTTAGGTGCAGACTTCTGACCTTTGTCAGCTTTTTCATTTTTCGGCATTAAATATACTAACTCCTATTCTTAAATTTTTTATGTAAACCGCATTAAAGACAAAGATAATAAATCCGTATAACATAATTACCCAATCTAACTAATTTATGATACTATTTTTTCGGTCAAAAGTCAATGATTTACGATAATAATTATGGGTTGAAGCGTTAAAACATAAACATAATTGACGAGATAAATAATTATTGTTTTTTTATCCGCCGTATGGTAAAATAAATCGGACGAGGTGAAAACATGAAACAGGTTGAGATTTTTACGGACGGCGCATGCTCGGGCAACCCCGGCCCCGGCGGATGGGGCGCTATCCTCAGATATAAGGGCACGGAAAAGGAAATCAGCGGCGGCGAGCGCAACACCACCAATAACCGAATGGAGCTGACGGGTGTTATCGAGGCACTGAGGCTTCTTAAAGAGCCGTGCGAGGTCACGCTGACGACCGATTCAAAATATGTTGCCGACGGTCTTTCAAAGGGCTGGGCAAAAAGCTGGAAGGCAAGGGGCTGGAAAAAGAGTGACAACAAGCCTGCACTGAACCCCGATTTATGGGACGAGCTTTTAAGGCTTTGCGATATACACAAGGTCAGCGTCGTGTGGGTCAAGGGTCATGCCTCCCACCCCGAGAACGAGCGATGCGATCAATTAGCCGTCGGTGAATGGAAGAAACTGCAATAAAGTCGCAAGAGCGAAGGTCAGATAACGACCTTCGCCCTTTTTTATATCGCCGAATCAAATGCCGCCCTTATTGTTCTCGCAGGAACAATTTCAACGAGCGATTTTATATTCGAATTCAGATTTTTATAGTTATGGTAAGGCACGATACAGCGGTTAAAGCCGAGTCTTGCCGCCTCCTTGATGCGCTGCTCACAGCTGCCGATCGAGCGGATCTCGCCGCCGAGACCTATCTCGCCGAAAGCAATTACATCGTCGCGGATAGGCGTGTCCTTAAGGCTCGATATCAGTGAAAGCACAACCGAAAGATCGGACGCAGGCTCGTCCAGCTTAAGTCCGCCGACAACGTTGATATAAATATCGCAGTTGCTAAGGAAAAATCCCGCTCTTTTTTCAAGCACCGCGGCAAGCATAGCAAGTCTGTTGTAATCAAAGCCGTTCGTCATTCGCCTCGGATTGCCGTAGCACGACGAGCTGACAAGCGCCTGAACCTCGGCAAGGATCGGTCTTGAGCCCTCCATAAGGCAGGCAACGCACGAGCCCGAGGTGTTCTTCGGTCTGCCCGAGATCATCATCTCCGAGGGATTTTCAACCTCGCTGAGTCCGTTATCCTTCATCTCGAAAACACCGATCTCATTCGTTGAGCCGTATCTGTTCTTGACAGCACGCAAAATCCTGTAGGAAAGATGTCTTTCTCCCTCAAAATAGAGCACCGCGTCAACAATATGCTCAAGCACCTTGGGACCTGCAATATTGCCGTCCTTGTTGACGTGACCGACAACTATCGTAGGAATATTCAGGCTCTTTGAGGTCTGCATAAGGCAATTCGTACATTCCCTGACCTGCGCGACACTGCCGAGCGACGAATTAAGCTCCGAAACGTTCATTGTCTGAATCGAGTCAATTATTACAAGGTCGGGCTTCGACGCTTTCATATGCTCTGAAACGATCTGAACATCGGTCTCGCAGAGGACAAAGAGATTTTCCGTATTTACTCCGAGCCTGTCCGCTCTGAGCTTTATCTGATGCGCCGATTCCTCTCCCGAAACGTAGAGAATTTTAAGCGTTTTGCCGAGATACTGGCAAATCTGCAAAAGAAGCGTTGATTTACCGATACCCGGATCGCCGCTGAGAAGCACAAGCGAGCCTTTGACGATTCCGCCGCCGAGCACTCGGTCAAGCTCCTCAAGACCTGTTTTGTGGCGAACCTCTCCGTCACAGCTTATATCATTTATCATCTGTACGTTTGAAGAGAAAGCGACCGAGGCTTTCCTGCCTGAAATTTTTGTGCTTTCGGGAGCCTTGAACACCTCATTCATGGTGTTCCACTCGCCGCAGCCGGGACAGCATCCGAACCACTTGGCAGTCTCGTGTCCGCAGGCTGAACAAACGTATAGGGTTTTTGCTTTCTGTGCCATATTATCATCCTCGTTAAGTTTTTCTTTCTTATTCTCTCATATATTTTAGAATTCCGTCTGCAATCAGAATTGCGATCTTCATTCTGTAGCTCTCATCATTCAGCTTCTTTACCTCCGCAGGGTTGGAGATAAATCCGCACTCCACAAGCACGGCAGGGCTCTGCGCGTGATAAAGTAAATATATACCCGAGCCTGATTTTTTTACTACACGGCTGTTATCGGGCTGAAGCTTTGAAACGATTGAAGTCTGAATCGACTGAGCAAGCTGTTTGCTCTTTTCGTTGTTTCCCGAGTAAAAAACCTGAGTGCCGTGCTGAGCGGAATCCTCAAATTTGTTCTGATGCACACTGACAAAAACGGAATCGGGATTTTTTTCGAGAAGCTTAAAGCGATTGTGAATATCCGACACCTTTCTTCTTCGCAGGGTGTCCAGTCCGTCGTCACAGGTCATAACGTCCTCGGTTCTTGTCATTATAACATTAAAACCGTAAAACTTCAAAAGTCTTTCTGCTTTCAGAGCGATATCAAGGTTTATATCCTTTTCAACTGTACCGTCAATCCCTATCGCTCCGCCGTCCTCGCCGCCGTGTCCTGCGTCAATTATAATTGTTTTTCCTGTTATCGGCTCGGCAGAAACGGTTTCTGCGGAAGAATTAGCCATGAATGTAAGATAAAGCAATGCAGATAATATAAAAAGAAAAGCGACTATTATTGAAATCAAAACCGATCGACTGATTCTCACGTTACCACCCCATACATAAAAACTATGCAATCGGTGAGGAAACTATGAAGAAATTATTGAATCCCGTGCTCGGAATTCTGACGGGAATTGTAAATATCCTGATCGGGTCGTGCGGCGGAATCGTCGCCGTCGAAGCGTTGAAGCTGCGCGGAACCGACCAGACAAAATCACACGCAACCGCAATCGCGATAATACTTCCTCTGACGCTCATCAGCGCAGTCGGATATCTGATAAAGGGTCAGGTCAAATTGAGCGACAGCTACGTTTACCTTATCCCCGGGCTTGTCGGTTCTGTCATAGGCTCGCTTTTACTGCCGAAAATACCGAAAAAGATACTGAGCAAGGTATTTTCCGCTTTCATAATCTACGCAGGAATCAGGATGCTGATGAAATGATACTTGATATTATAGCCGGAATCGTGTCGGGAATACTCGGCGCCATGGGATTCGGCGGAGGCGGAATTCTCATCCTCTACCTCACGCTTTATAAGGATCTGCCGCAGGCAACGTCGCAGGGAATAAATCTTTTATTTTTTATTCCGTCGGCGGTTCTTGCAATAATTTTCCATATTAAAAACAAGCTGATTGACAAAAAGGCGGCGCTGACATATATCGGCTACGGTCTTATCGGTGTTGTGCTCGGTTTTCTTCTGCTCAACCGCCTTGAGGACCGCACGCTGAGAATAATCTTCGCCGTAATTCTCATTGTTGTCGGCGCAAAGGATCTGCTTTTGCCGTCGAAGAAAAAGGATTAGTTCAATGCAAATAATTTATCAAAGGCAATTTTCAGCAATGCCCCGATGTAAAAGCCGATGATATTCAGTATCACATCGTCAATATCGGGGTGACCCATGCCAAAATAATACTGCGAGACTTCTATCGCCGCGCTGAGTACAGCAGGCAGAACTATGAGAATTATTTTCAGCGCTCCCCTGTTCAGGCTGTGGCAAAGCAGATAGCCGAGCGGAACAAAAATCGCTATATTTCCGAAAAACAGAACAAGTCTTTCATAGTCGAGCGGTCCCGAAAAGAAAGTGACCTTGAATACATCAAGCGGATCGAGATTCGGTTCAAGACGATCTCCGCCGGGGATTCTGATTATAAAGAAGCAATAAATGAGCACAATGAGGTAAAATGCCGTAAAGGCAACGGAGACAACGGAATAAAAGCGCCTGTACGCCCCCGTTACTTCTGCATTTTTTCTTCTGAAGGCCTTGAAGCGTTGAAAGGCGGTAACGACGATCATGACGATAAAGACCATGCCGATGCTGTCATAATAGAATATTTGCCGCCACGGTGTGTCGAAAATAAACCAAGTGCCCTTTATGAGCACCTGACATATCAAGGCATAAATCACCCATATCGACGTCGAAACACACAGCGAAACAGCAAGAATATTCATCCTCACTCCCGCCATATCTGCCGCAAATGAGAAAATCAGCGCGGCAATAAATGTCAGAGCGATCTGGAGCACGAGCTTTCCCGTAAACATCATTCCGACATATGCGGAAAGAAGCATGCAGACAGTGCATATTATTCCTGTAAAAAGCCTTGTTATTCTGTTTTCAGACCTTACCTGCATTTTTGTTTCTCCTGAAATCGAGATAATCCTGCAAGATGATCACAGCCGCAACAGCATCGACAACATTCTTTCTTTTTTTGCCTCTTACATTGTTGTCGCTGAGATACATATGAGCTGAAACCGTTGTCAGCCTTTCATCCCACAGATCTGTTTCAATTCCCGTTGTCTCGGTGATACTCTTCGCAAATTCGGCGCATTTCAAAGCGCGCTCGCCTGCCGTGGAATCCATATTTTTTGGATAACCGACGACAATAAGCTCGGGCTTATGGATTTCCGCAAGCTCCTTTATTCTTTGAAGAACCTTTGGCTCATAGCTTTGCTTGATGACCTCAACGGGGTGTGCGAGACTTTCAAGGCGGTCGCACAGCGCTATACCCGTCCTCGCGTCACCGTAATCGACAGACATAATAACCATGCAACCGCCTCCGTATTATTTTAAATTTATTCGCCGTCCTGACTGCTGTTATCCTCCGCAGGAGCGGCTGTAGTCGCAACAGGACTTGATTTTGTTGTCTTTACCTCTTCCTTATCGTCATCTTCATCATCTGACGAGGACGGAGAATAATGTCCTGTACAGTAATCGGGAACGTTATCCTTCTTGTACCATCCGTAGGCCGTCGAATAACAGCTTGAGGAAGCTAATTTACCCGTATCGGTACAGTATTCTCTCTCAACCGCACCGTCAAGATCCTCAAAATCCTTATCGGGGAGATCCTCGTGAATTGCGTCAAATACGGTCTTGTAAACCGCACCGGCAGGGTTGCCCCAAGTGCTGATGTATTCGGGGATATCGTATCCGTACCATACAGCGGCAACATAATAAGGTGTTCCGCCGACAAACCACTTATCGTTGTTATCATCGGTCGTACCTGTCTTTGCATAGGTATCGAAGCCGCTTACCTTATAGCTTGAGCCTGTACCGTAGGAGGTTGTCGTAACGGTCATGAGAAGATGTCTCATAACCTCGGCTGTGCCTGTTGAGATAACCTGCTCGCCCTTATTGTTTCTGTTGTCAATAAGTACCTTGCCGTTTGCGTCCTCAATATAGTAGAACGAATACGGCTTGTAATAGTAGCCGCCGTTGCCGAATGCCGCATAAGCCGCCGTCATCTCGAGCGAGGTGGCACCGTAGGTCATTGAACCGATCGAAAGCGGTGCGGCGCTCTTATCCGAAGATTCAACCGCAGTTGTGATATGATATTTGTTTACAAGGTAGTTATAGGACTCGTTAATGCCGATCATATTGATGATAATTCTTGCAGGAATCGTATTGAGCGATCTTGCGAGAGCGTTCTGTACGGTAACGTTATAGCCCGAACCGTAGCCGCCGTCGGCATTGTGGGTTCTCCATCCGCCGTAGCTGACCGCCGAATCAAGAAGATATGACGACCATGTGATCTCGTTCATCTCAATTGCGGGGCTGTAGGATGTCAGCGGCTTGATCGAAGATCCGGGAGATCTCGGAGACGAGCTGGCTCTGTTAAGAACTCGGTTGCCCTCCTTAACGCCTGCCTGACCGACAATTGCAACAACTCTGCCGCTATAATCCATGATAGTGATAGCGGACTGTGCATTCTTTTTGTCCTCAAAGCCCTTTCTGTTTACATAAATGTCCTCGGTCGTTTTCTGAACGTCCAGATCAACCGCGGTGTAAATTCTCAAGCCGCCGCCGTAGATAGCGTCACGCGCTTCATTTGCGGAATAGCCGAGGTCGCTTTGAAGTCTTTCGATAACGTCGTCAATAACATAGTCAACGTAGAAGCTCTGGAATTCCGAGGAATCCTTTGCGTTCTTTTCGTTCTCTCTTCTTTCAAGCTCCGCCTCGCTCGGAACATAATCGTCATCGGTTGTGTAAATAAGATCGAATGCAACCGCGTCGTCATATTCCTGCTTGGTTATCTTGCCCTGGCTGAGCATTTCATCAAGACAATAGATCTGTCTTGTTCTGTTGTTCTCGGGGTTGTTTATCGGGTCATAGGAATACGGCATCTGAGTGATCGACGCGATAACGGCGCACTCGGCAACGTTAAGCTCATCGACCGATTTGCCGAAATAGGTTTCGGCAGCCGTTTCAACACCGTAACAGCCCTGTCCGAGATAAATAGTATTGAGATAAGCCTCAAGTATCTGATCCTTGTTGAAATTCTTTTCAAGGTTCAGCGCCGACAGAATCTCGTTAAATTTACGGACATAGGTAACCTGATTGTTGCCCGTAACGTTCTTGACAAGCTGCTGAGTGATCGTCGAACCGCCCTGGTCGTTCTGCTTGACAAAAACGCCGATGGTACGGATCCAGTCAACACCGTGATGATTGTTGAAGCGCTTATCTTCAAGGGCAATAAAAGCGTCCTTCATCTGCTTCGGGATCTTGTCAAAATCGACCCAAATTCGGTTTTCCTCACCGTGCAGACGCATGACCTCAACCTGCTTGCCGTCCTTATCCTTGGCATAAAGGAACGAGGTCTGGTTCTGGTTGTTTCTTGCGCTTTCAAGATTGATAACGGGGTCACCTGCAACGACCGTAACTGCATTGATAAAAACATATCCGACGCATATTACAAGGGTCAAGCCGATGATGGCGAGCAACGAAATGAAAAATGCACCTGCATTTGAAAGATCGTTAATTCTCTTTCTTTTCTTCTTTGCTGCACCCGATCTTTTTTGCGGCATATAACTACCTCCTTGAATTTTCACTGAAAACAGGGTTTAATTCTTCTTTAATTTAATATATTTTTCAACTTCCTCGCGCTCGGAATAGGGAACCTTTCCGTCCTTCAATTTAATAAAGGTTTCGTCTCCTTTTCCGGCAAGAACAAGTATATCGCCTTTTTGCATTTGCGAAAGGGTCTGCCTTACGGCTTCCTTTCTGTCGGGAATAATAATATATTTTCCGCCGACCTGACGGATATATGAAGCAATTTCCTCAGCAATTTCAGCGGGATCCTCCGCCCCCGGGTCATCAGAGGTAAGCACCGAGAGATCGGCCTCCTTACCTGCAGTCAGACCAAGCTCCTTGCGGCGAATCTGATTCTTCCCGCCGATCGAACCGTAAAGCACAACAATTCTGTTGTGAGGATAGGTTTTGAGCGTAGAAATAATATTGTGCATGCTCAGTCCGTTATGAGCGAAATCAATTATAACGTCAAAATCGTCGCTGACATGAACCGATTCCATTCTGCCCGAAACTCTGAAGCCGTGCAAAGCGTCGATTTTTCCCTCAACGTCAACACCGAGAACCTTGCAGATCGCAACAGCGGCGAGAACATTGTAAACGTTGAAATAGCCGGGAATCGGCGCATTGACATGAAAGCTCCTGTCCGCTTCAACGCAGTCAAAGGAAACACCGAGCATATCCTTGCTTTTAAGAAGCTCAACGTTTTCCGCGCTGACATCCGCCTTGCCGAGTCCGAAGCTCGTAACATCTGCGGAAGAGCCTTCAAGCATATCCTCATATGCAGGGTCGTCAACATTAACAACGGCATGCTTACACATCGAGAAAAGAATTTTTTTGCTGTTTTTGTAATCCTCAAAGGTCGGATGCTCGATCGTTCCGATGTGGTCGGGAGCAAGATTCATAAACACACCGACCTCAAACGGTATTCCGTCCGTCCTGTGCATTTTCAGTCCGAGCGAGGAAGCCTCGATAACGCAATATTCGCATCCTGCGCCGATCATCTTGCGGAAAAGCTTATGAAGCTCATAGCTCTCGGGAGTTGTGTTCTCCGTTTCCTCATGAACATCGCCGTACATTGCGCCGTTCGTTCCGATTATTCCGCACTTATGGCCGTTGGCTTCAAGCAGGCATCTTGTAAGGTGGGCTGTTGTTGTTTTGCCCTTGGTGCCCGTTATTCCGACGACCTTTATTTCGCCGCACGGTCTGCCGAAGAAATTTGCCGATGCAATTGCAAGGGCGTGACGCGTATCGTCTGTGATTATCTGAACACAATCCTCGGGAAGCTCGACCTTATGCTCGGCAAAAACGCATCTGCAGCCGCCGTCATAGGCACTGCGGGCGTACTTGTGACCGTCGGTGATCGTTCCCGAAAGGCAGAAGAAGCATTTGCCCTCGCCTGCATTTTTTGAATTGTATGTAATATCAGCGATATCGGAATCCGAGAAGTTTTCACAGGAATAATCTATACCGCTGAGAATATCACTTAAAAGCATGGAAGCCTCCGAAACTTAATAATCAGACTGCTTTTCTGAGAAGCGCGTCTGTAGGGATATATTTTTCACATTCAAAGCTGACCGTCATCATCGGATGCGGCGCTTTTTCGATTTTTTCACCGTTTTCGTCTCTGAGGTCGGTAACGGTGATTTCATACGGCTCAACGCCGCGCTGAAGAACCTCCAGCTTTTCGCCCTCAAAGAATCTGTTTCTCTGGCGGCAAATTACACGTCCGTTCTCCGAGCCGAGAACCTCAGCCATAACGCTCCAGTCTCTTTTATAGCCGCCGTCATAGTATATCTGAGCATCGTCCCTCGGATGTCCGAAGTAGAAGCCCGTACAATACTCGCGGCTGCTGATTTTGTACATTTCATCAACGACCCATTTCTCGGGCTTGTAATCATCACTCGGATTTTTCAAATATCCGTCGATTGCCTGACGGTACGCATTGGTGATGACCGAGGTATAATAAGCGGACTTCGCTCTGCCCTCGATCTTGAAGCTCGAAATGCCCGCCTTGACCATTTCGGGAATGTGCTCGATCATGCACATATCCTTGGAATTGAATATATATGTGCCGTTCTCGTCCTCGTCGATCGGGAAATACTCGCCCTCGCGGGTCTTTTCCATCAGGCTGTACTGCCAGCGGCAGGGCTGAGCACACTCTCCCCTGTTGGAATCACGGTTGACAAGGTAGTTAGAAAGAAGGCATCTTCCCGAAAAGGAAACGCACATGGCTCCGTGAACGAAGCACTCGATCTCAAGCTCCTTCGGAGTTTTTGCCCTGAGCGTTGCAATATCCTCAAGGGAAAGCTCTCTTGCCGTAACAACTCTTGTCGCGCCCATATTGTACCACTCGTTGGCGGAAGCATAGTTGGTAATTCCCGCCTGGGTTGAAATATGAATATCAACGTCGGGAGTATATTTTTTTGCGAGCGTCATTACGCCGAGGTCGGAAATAATGAACGCGTCAACACCTGTTTCAGCCGATTCCATGAGGAAATCGGGAAGTCTGTCAATTTCATCGTTTCTCGGCACGGTATTGCAGGTCTGGTAGACCTTAACTCCCTTTTTGTGCGCCGCGTCAACCGCCGCTTTCAGCTCTTCCGAGGTGAAATTGGCTGGTGCGGCACGCATCGAGAAAGCAGATCCGCCGACATATATTGCGTCCGCTCCGAAATACAAAGCACGCTGAAATCTTTCCATATCCCCTGCAGGTGAAAGAAGCTCGGGGAATGCCGTTTTTATATTACTCATAAATCCTCTTAGTCTGTTGAACTGTTTGCCTTGATTATAAGAACAAGATTGTTCTTGTGCTCCTTAAAGGTTGAAGCCGTATAAATTTCACCCGATTTATCATGGGCAAAGAAATAGTAATCGGTATCCGCAGGATAAAGTGCGGCTCTGATAGCGTCCATACCGGGGTTACAGATCGGTCCGGGAGGAAGTCCCTTGACAGCCGAGGTGTCGTATGCGTTATAGTAAATCGCGCCCTGAGCCTCTCCGACAACAGGCGTTACATAGTTGCTGACGTAAAGTGCCGTACTGTCACAGCCGAGCGTCGGATAATCAGCCTGATGATTAAGTCTGTTGTGGATAACAGAGGAAATGACCTTCATCTGATCCGCATTTGCGGCCTCCTTCTGAATTATAGAGGCGATCGTTATAATCTCATCTCTTGTAAATCCAAGCTCCTTTGCACGGTTATCGTACTCGTCCTCCCACTTGGAATTGAAGTTGTCGAGGAACTTTGTGATAACGTAGTTCGGATCTGCGTCAACATAGAAATCATAGGTATCGGGGAAAAGATAGCCCTCATACTTGAGGTATCTCTTGCTGTTATCCGTGATATCGTTAATGAAATCATAGTTGTATTTGCCTGTTTTCATGGCGGTAAGAACCTTCGCCGAGTTGCAGACATCATATTTTTCAAGCTTTTCAACGATCTGGGTCGCGGTAAGTCCCTCGGGGAAGCTCAGAGATATGGAATCCGCCGTAACAGGCGCCGCCATGATATCCTTAAGCATGCCCTCAACGCCCATCTTGCTGTTGAGATAATACTGTCCGCTCAGATATGTTTCATCGTCAAAGCCTCTGAACTTGGCAAAGACCTTGCAGAAGGTTTTTCTCTTGATAAGCTTATTATCCTTGAGTATGTCGATTATCTGGCTGTACGTTGCGTCCGCGGGGATATCAACGGGCTGCGGCTCATCGCTTCTGTTGATTGCGAGCATATCGCCTATGCAGGTGATGCCGACATATGAAAGAAGTATAGTCGAAATAAGAATGAACGCGAAAAATCCGACGGCAGCCTTACCGCCGACTTTTTCGATTCCTTTTTTAACTTTTTCAACGGTCTCCTCGTGCGAGCCGTGCTTGCCCTTAGTCGGAGATTTCTTTTTCTTGTGTTCCTGAGAGGGCTTCTCTTCAACCGCGGCGGTCTTATGGTGCTTCGGATAATTTGAGAAATAGATTCCGCCTGACTGCGGCTTAGGCTCCTCCTCCTCTTGAGGTGAATCAATCAAAGATTCATCTATATGAACAACGAACTTTTTCCTTTCCTTGGGCGGCTGTGAAATATCACTCGGCTCATCGTTTGCATTGATCTGCGAGTATTCCTCAATGAGCTTGTCGATATCGTAATCGGAGTATTCTCTGCCGTTCTCGTCTTTCATATTCGTCCTCCTTTTCGCTTAATTGGGACATTGAAGGGATTTCTTGATCCTCTTCGCTTCATTCTCATTTATAAGGCTTGCCGTAATCTCACGGGAAAAATCAATCGCGGCTCCCATGCCCTTTGCGGTGATGAATTTTCCGTCGCGGCAAACATAATCGTCGCTGACCTCAGCTCCCTCAAGCTCATTTTCAAAGCCGGGGAAGCAGCACGCTTTTCTGCCCCTGAGCAAGCCCATGTGACCGAGAACCGACGGCGCGGCGCAGATGGCGCAAACAAATCTGTCGTTTTCGGCGCAATAGCTGACAGCGGATTTAACGGTTTCGCATTTTTCGAGGTTAAGCGTACCGGGCATTCCTCCCGGAAGAACGACAGCCTTAAGCTCATCATCCAGCCTGACCTCAGATTCGTCAAGGTCGCAGAAAACAGGGATATTGTGCGCTCCTGTTATAAGCTTGCCGCCTACACCGACCGTACATACCTCAAGTTCTGCCCTGCGGAGGAAATCAACAACGGTGAGTCCCTCAATTTCTTCAAATCCGTTTGCAAGAAAAACGTAAATCATTTCGTTACCTCTCAATCAAGATACATTCCCGAATAGAATATATCATCTTCATTGATACAGTCTTTAGCTTTTTCGGAAATGGGAAACAGCATACCACATTTAGTAGTTCTGCACCCATTATCTGAATCATTATACACTAAAGGAGCATAAATGTAAACATTTTCCGCCCCTAAATTTTCAAATAAATCAAAAAATACCGTAATATTATTGTCAAAATCGGTTAGAAATTCCTTAATGACAATATTATTCCCATTTCTTGAGGCAAAAGCAAGAAATCCGTTTTCGCCGCCTCGGGAATATATTTCTCCCCCTGTTTTCAGAAATTCGGCAACGCTGTACTCTGTCGTTTTCTCATCGAAAGAGAAGCATTTGATTTTCGAAAGAAACCTTATGCGTTGACTTGCAATATGCTTTATATCAAGATTTTTTGATAGAATTTGTTTTTCCCCGTCGCCGTGAAGCGTCATTTCCGCTCTTTTCATCATCGGAGAAAAACCGAATTTTTCATAGTATCCGTAAAGGCTTTCGCTTGACGGCACAAGAAAAATACAGTCAACACCCTGACTCCTGCAAAAATCCTTTGCATAGCCGATAAGTCTGCCCATAATGCCCCGGCATCTGTATTCCTCGGCAGTGCATGCGGCATAGAGATATTTGCATGAAAGCCCGCCGATTTTTCCGTTCAAAAGAAAAAGCATTGAAGCAAGCTTGCCGTTTTCAAAAGAACCGAGACAAATCTTGTTCGGGCAATTATCGAGAAAAAATTCGATATAGTCTCTGCCGTCGCCGAAGCATTGATGCCAAAGAGAAATTATATTCTCCCTTTCGCGGCAAATATCTACGATTTTATTCAAAGCACTATCAACCTTTCGTAAAACCGAAAATCAAAGCACATTCTCGGAAATAATACCGTAAATTTCGTTTCCGATCTCCTCAATCGTTCTCGGGCTTTCGCCGTCGTTGCACTTTACCACATGCCAGCCCATTTTCTCGGCGGCGTCGAGTGCGGCGTCTCTGCATTTATATAAGTAATTGAGATTGCTCTCGTGGATATCCTTTTTGGTTTCATCGCCGTGATATCTCTCTGACATCATTCTCTGCGAAATTTCTATCGGCATGTCAAGATATATAACAGCATCGGGCTTCGGCACACCGATAAGACCGTATTCAAAGTCCTCAAGCCATTTAAAAAACTCGGCTCTCCCGCTCTTTTCGATCTTCGTTGCCTGATGATATGCGTTGGAGGTAGCGTATCTGTCGGAAATAATAATATCTCCGTTATCGTAGAAGGACTTCCACTTCATTTTGTAGTTTGCAAAGCGGTCAACGGCATAGAAAGCCGAAGCGGCATAAGCGTTGACATCGTCGGGATTTTTTCCAAAATCGCCTCTGAGATACATTTTAACAAGTGCGCTTGATTCGCTGTCGTAGTCGGGCAGTTTTATTTGATGCACATTTTTGCCGTTCAGTTTGTTTTTAAGGTACTCGATCTGCGTGGACTTTCCGCTTCCGTCAAGTCCCTCAATAACGATAAGCTTTCCTTTCATTATTAACTCACCTCCGCACTATTATAACAAGTTTTCAAAATAAATCAATTACAAAAGGTTACAAAGAGGGTTTAGGGAGACGTTTATAGCACTTTACATATTTAATGTATATCAAAAAATGCTTGATAAAAGCTGTTTCCGAGGCAGGAGATAATCAGCCTTCCCCTTTGAGGGGAAGGTGGCACGACCTCGTGTCGTGACGGATGAGGTGGTAAATTTTCATCATAGCAATTTAATTAAATCAAACTCGACCTTTTCCACCTCATCAGTCGCAAAAGCGCCAGCTTCCCCTCAAGGGGAAGCCTTGGTCGGTTTCATCTAACTTTGAGTCTACATGGTCACCGACCCCTACGAATTGTGCTCTGATCGAACCTCTGCACAAAAAAATGGGGCGAAAATATCCGCCCCATGCACATCATTGTTCTATTAGAATATACCCTGCTGCATCATTGCGTCGGCAACCTTAAGGAAGCCTGCAATATTTGCGCCTGCAACAAGATTGTAGCCGCAGCCGTATTCCTCAGCGGCATTGACCGAGTTGTTGTAGATGTTCTTCATGATCTCTCGAAGCTTTTCGTCAACTTCTTCGGCAGACCAGCTGTAGCGCATGGAATCCTGGCTCATTTCAAGAGCCGAAACCGCAACGCCGCCTGCATTAACAGCCTTTGACGGAGCAACTACCGCGTTCTCCTGGAGATATTCGAGAGCGTCGTTCGTTGTCGGCATGTTGGAAACCTCAACGTAATACTTTGTGCCGTTCTTGATTATCTTCATTGCCTCTTCGAGGTCAACCTCATTCTGAGTTGCGCAAGGCATTACGATATCAGCCTTAACGCCCCACGGCTTCTCGCCCGGAAAATACTCAGTGCCGAACTTATCGGCATAATCCTTGACCTTGCCCGTGCCGTGCGCTCTCATTTCAAGGAGATACTCGATCTTCTCGTCCGTTGAAACACCGTCTTTATCATAAACATAACCGTCGGGACCCGAAATTGTAACAACCCTTGCGCCGAGCTGAGCCGCCTTCTTTGCAACGCCCCATGCAACATTGCCGAAGCCCGAGATTGCAATGGTCTTGCCCTCGATCTTCTCGCCGAAATGAGCAAGAACCTCCTCGGCATAGTAAACTGCGCCGTAGCCCGTAGCCTCGGGACGGATGTTTGATCCGCCGTAGCTCTGACCCTTACCCGTGAGAACACCGTTTTCGAAAACGCCCTTGATGTGTCTGTACTGACCGTAGAGATAACCGATCTCACGTCCGCCGACGCCGATATCGCCTGCGGGAACGTCAATATCGGGACCGATGAATCTGTAAAGATTGTTCATAAATGCCTGGCAGAAGCGCATGATCTCTCCGTCGGACTTGCCGTTGGGGTCAAAATCCGAACCGCCCTTTGCGCCGCCAATGGGAAGTCCCGTAAGGCTGTTCTTGAAAATCTGCTCAAAGCCGAGGAATTTAACGATTCCCGAATAAACGCTTGGATGGAAACGAAGTCCACCCTTGTAAGGTCCGATGGAACCGTTGAACTGACAGCGATATCCCTTGTTTACCTGCACCTTGCCGTTATCGTCAACCCATGCAACACGGAACGAAAACATACGCTCAGGCTCAACAAGCCTTTCGAGAAGTCCGTTCTTTTCATATTCGGGATGCTTTTCGATTACAGGCTCAATTGACTTGAGCACCTCTTCAACCGTCTGAACAAATTCAGGCTCGGAAGCATTCTTTTCTCTTACCGAAGCAAGAACTCTGTTAATATATTCACTCATGTGTATCACCCTTTCATTTGGTATGTAAATACAACAATATTATAATTATTCTTTCTCATAATGTCAAGATTCGATGCGACAAAATACACAATCTGACGCATTTCTTTTTGTGCATTGTGACACTGCGCATATGAGATTGTTAAAATTTTATCACAAAAATTTTAAATAATTATATTGACCTGAACGTTTGTTCGGGGTATAATATGTATATGTTATGGGTTCGTTGGTTATTGTGGATTTTTTTCCGTTTCGCATAAGGTGCTGAAATTTTATCAGCCTTCCCCTTGAGGGAAATTGAACAAAAAGGAGGTGCCGTCGGTGGCAGACAAGACATATATTGCAATTGACCTTAAATCATTCTATGCATCTGTCGAGTGTGTTGACAGAGGTCTTGACCCGTTGGACGCGAATCTTGTTGTCGCCGACCCGACGAGGACGGAGAAAACAATCTGCCTTGCCGTCTCCCCGTCCCTCAAATCCTATGGTATTCCTGGCAGAGCGAGACTTTTTGAGGTAGTTCAAAAGGTGCGTGAGGTCAACGCACAGCGCAGGTACAAAGCGCCTAAGCATAGCTTTACCCATGAGTCGCACTTTCATTCCGAGCTTATGAAAGACACGTCGGCTGAGCTTGCGTTCATCACCGCGCCGCCGAGAATGGCGCACTACATGGAGGTCAGCACTCAGATATATAATGTTTATCTCAAATATATCGCACCCGAGGATATTCATGTTTATTCAATTGACGAGGTTTTCATCGACGCAACAAACTATCTCAAAACCTACGGTATGACGCCTCGCGAGCTTGCGATGAAAATGATTCTCGACGTGCTTGACAAAACGGGCATAACCGCAACGGCAGGCATCGGAACCAATCTTTATCTTTGCAAAATCGCAATGGATATCTACGCAAAGCACTGCGAGCCCGACAAAAACGGCGTGCGAATTGCCGAGCTTGACGAGATGAGCTACCGCAGAATTCTTTGGAACCACCGTCCGCTGACCGATTTTTGGCGCGTCGGCAGAGGAATTTCCAAAAAGCTTGAAGCGCACGGCATGTATACCATGGGCGATGTCGCGCGCTGTTCGATCGGCAAAAAAAGCGACTATTATAATGAAGATCTGCTCTATAAGCTTTTCGGCGTCAATGCCGAGCTTCTCATCGACCACGCATGGGGCTGGGAGCCGACCGAGATTTCCGACATCAAGTCATACCGCCCCGAGAGCAGCAGTCTCAGCTCTGGGCAGGTGCTTCAGGAGCCGTACGAATTTTCAAAGGCTCGGCTTGTGCTCAAGGAAATGGCGGATCTGCTGTCCCTGGAGCTTGTCTCGAAAAGAATTGTCACCGACCAGATCGTTCTGACCGTCGGCTATGACATTGAAAGTCTGACTAAAAGCTACAGCGGTGCGGTCGAAACTGACCGCTATGGCAGAAAAATCCCGAAAACCGCCCATTCGAGCGAAAATATCGGACGCTATACCTCCTCGACAAAGCTTATTTGCGAGACAGCGATGAGCCTTTTTGACAGGATAGTTGACAAAAATCTTCTCGTTCGCCGAATGTACATTGTTGCCAATCATATTATAACCGAAAAGGACGCCGAAAAAGAGAGCGAATACGTCCAGCTCGACCTTTTCACCGACACGAAGAAGCAGGAAACCGAGGAAAACGAGCTGAAGAAAGAAAAGAACATGCAAAAAGCGATTCTGAGAATCAAGAGCAAATACGGAAAAAATTCGATAATCAAGGGCATGAACCTCAAGGAGGGTGCAACTGCGCTTGAAAGGAACCGACAAATCGGAGGTCACAAGGCATGAGCGGAAAATACGACGATATAATCAACCTACCGCACCACGTTTCAACCGAGCGTCCTCAGATGTCACGCTCTGCAAGGGCGGCGCAGTTTGCTCCCTTTGCCGCAATTGTCGGACTTGACGACGAGCTGGAGGAAACGGCAAGGCTGACTGACTCAAAGCCCGAGCTTGAGGAAGCCGAGAAAGAAAAAATCAACCGCGTTCTTCTTGAAATTCGGGATAATCCGCAAAAACAAACGGCTGTTGAGCTGACCTTTTTCCGCCCGGACGGCAGGAAGGACGGCGGCGCTATAATCACCCGTCCCTGCTCGGTCAGAAAAATCGACGAAATCGAGTGTAAGCTCATTTTAAGCGACAGAAGCGAAATTGAATTTGATAATATTTTGTCAATGAAAATTATTAAATAAGCCTTAAAATCTATTCATTTTGCTTGACTTGTCGCATAAATATGTTATAATCATACGGTAGTCCGATTGAGCCGAGGATATTCGGCAGCAAGTGGTGGAGTCTGTCATAGAACGTCATGTTCTATTTGTTCGGGTTATATTGACCTAATTGAGCTTTGGTCTTTTCAGGCAGGATCCGTAGAGATTCTGCCTTTATTTTTTTGGCAATAACGCTTGCCTTGGATTCCGCCCGAAATAATTTTAGGAGTGTCAAACCATGAACCCAATCACGATCACAGCCTTGATTCTCTTCGCCGTCACATACATACTGATGATGGCTTTTCAGAAAATCAGACCCTATGTTGCGATAGGCTCGGCGCTTATTTTCATCACTCTCGGCACTATCGCTACTGTCTCACCCGACCTTTTCGGCAGCGGATTTTTCAACGTAGGCGAGTCTACATATTCCTACGGCGTTACGCAGGCGCTCGGAGAAATCGACTGGAACGTACTGATGATGATAGCAGGTACAATGGGAACTGTTTATCTTTTCATCGAGTCGAAAATGCCGCAGCTCATGTCCGACGTTCTCGTTTCAAAAATGCCGAACGTCAAGTGGGCAATCGTTTGTCTTTCGCTTTTCGCAGGTATTGTTTCGGCATTCGTTGACAACGTTGCGACGGTGCTCATGATCGCACCCGTTGCCCTCGCATTCTGTAAAAAGGTCAACATCTCTCCTGTTCCGTCAATCGTTTGCATTGCGATATCATCAAATTTGCAGGGTGCAGCAACGCTCGTCGGCGATACAACGTCGATTCTTCTTGCAAAATCGGCTAACCTCGACTTTTCCGATTTCTTCGTTGACGACGGAAAGCCGGGTATGTTCTGGGTCGTTGAGGCAGGCGCAATTGTCAGCGCACTCATAATTCTTGCAATGTTCCGCAAGGACAATGCGAAAATCGAATTCAGTCAGAGAACAAAGGTTGAGGACAAATTCCCGACCTATCTCCTCGTCGGAACCATCGTGCTTCTCATTGCCACTTCATTCATTCCCTACAAGGACGGCGCGGCTGAGGGTCAGTTCTACAAGCCCGACATCACAAACGGTCTTATCTGTATCGGCTTCTTCGTGATCGGCATTATCCGCGAGGTTTTCTTCAACAAGAATTACAAAATCGTCAAGGACACCTTTAAGGAGATCGACTACTACACGATTGCCCTGCTCACAGGACTTTTCGTCGTGATCGGCGGAATCAAGAGCGCAGGCGTTATCGACGTTATCGGCAACGCAATTGCAAAGCTCGGCTCGGGCTCGGAGTTCATTATCTACACGATCATCGTATGGATCTCCGTTATCCTCTCGGCATTTATCGACAATATTCCCTACACAGCGACTATGCTCACGATCGTGCCCGTTATCGCCGCCGACATGGGTATGGAGCCTAAGCTTCTTTACTACGGACTTCTCTGCGGCGCGACCCTCGGCGGAAACCTCACCCCGATCGGCGCAAGCGCAAACATCGCAGGCATCGGAATCCTCAAGAAAGAGGGCTACGAGGTCAAGGCGACAACCTTTATGAAATACGGCGTACCGTTCACCCTCGCCGCCGTGCTGACAGGATACATACTTATCTGGTTCATCTGGAGATAAAAAGCTAATATAATAAAAAGCTGTGATGAAAAACAAAATTTCATCACAGCTTTGGTTTTATTTAATTGACTCGATATAACTCATCAAATCGCCGACGGTTTTCAATCCGCCGAATTTCTTACTATCAATTTTGACCCCATACTGATTTTCAAGGTCAACCGCAACATTTACCATGTCAAACGAATTAAGTCCGATATCCGAGCGAAGCTTTGATTCCTCTGTGATATCCTCGGGTGCAATATCAACATAGTTGCAAATTATATTTCTTAATGTTTCAAGCATCTCAATAACCCTCTCTTACATTTTTTCAAGCAATTCTTTAACGCTGATTTCGGGATTTTCAAGCGCAATCTCAAGCACCCTTTCCGTGCCGTTCTGAAGTGCCTTGATATCCTCAACGCTGACGAACTTCGTCCTGTGCAGGCAGCTTATTTTCAGACATCCGGTGTGTGCGTCCTTCATAGCGAAGGTGTAAAGCACCATTATATAACGTCCGAGGCCGTAGCCGACATACTCATATTCCCAGCCGTTTATCGACTTCTCGTTTATCGGCATCCAGGAGAACATCATCGTTGACGAGCCGGCGGTGGAGGAATAATTGAACAGCTCACGCTGAAGATCACGGTACTCAAGATAAGGGTAGTCCATGTGTCTGAACGCCCATACCTGAGCGTCAGCCATTTTGTCGAGTGCCGACATGAAGGTATCGTCCTCTTCAAGATGAACTCTCCACGGCAGCGGAGCCGTGACCGTTCCGCCCGAACGCTTTTCGGTGAGAGTGCGACGCCTTGTGCAAAGGCAAATAAAATATGTATCAAGATGACCGTTGTTGATTTTTGAAAGGTGCATTCTCAGGGCGAGCTGAACAAGGCACTCGGGGCTGACATTGTTATTCTCGCAGAAAGAGAAGAACTTTTCGCTAAGCTCGGGAGAAAATGTTGTCTTTGTAAGCTCCGCCTTATCATGAATCGGGTCAAAGAGCGACGGAGCCTTGATGTTCGGGTCTTTCTTCTTTTTGCGCTCGGCTTCAAGGAGCTTCGGTCCCTCAACGCCGAGGTAAAGCGGCTCGCCGTTTCTCGTTATGTATTCCGTGTATTCCTGCTTGTCCCTCTCAAGGTTTTCTTTATTCTCAACGTAGGCAAGCTCACGCTTGATCCTGTCCTCATAGCTTCCGAGCGGCTTCGGCATCGGCTTGCCGTTTTTGAGATGGTCATACACGGCAAAAAGGTCGTTGAAGAAAGCGAAAACCGCCGCATTGTCCATAACAAGGTGATGAATATTGATATAAACGCCGTATCTGCCGTCATGCGTCGTGAAATATTTCAGTCTGAAAATCTCACCCTTGAGCATTTTTATCGGCTTCTGTGCGTCCGCAGTGAGCACCTTTTCACGCTCCTCATCGGACTTGAAATTATATATAGGAACATTGCCGATTCTGTAGGTGTCACGGAAATACTGCATGATTTTGCCGTTCTGCTTGAAGAAAACAAGTCTCAGGCAGTCGTTGCGCTCAATTTCAATGTTAAAAGCCTCGGTCATGACGTCAAAATCAATCTTCTGCGACACGATTATCGAGTCGGGAATCTGCGTAACCTGCTTGTGAAAGAAGCTGTATTTGAGCATATACTGTATCATTTCCTGCGGTGGAATGAGCGGATATACAGGCTTATTTACGGAACTCATAAAATGCCTCCCTTATATCTTTGTTTCTTTTCTCTTAATTTTGCCGCTGCCCGTTTTCTCGAGCGGTTCGGTGCGGACTCTTACTTCGGAAATGATATGAGCCGCCTTCGCGGTTTTGTTCATTCTGTCAACCGCCTTTTCAAGCTCACCTTGAACATCGTCAATGCCCTCAAGCTTTGCATATTCATAGTCGGGATAAATTTCGGCAATGATTCTGTCCTTTTCGCCGTAAACGAGAACCTCGCTGACAAGCTGATTGTCGGCAAATTTCTTTTCAATCGCTTCCGGAGAAACATTTTCACCGTTTGAGAGAATGATAAGATTCTTAACTCTGCCGGTAATGAAAAGCTGATTATCCTCGGTAAGCTCTCCGATATCGCCCGTTTTGAGCCAGCCGTCCTCGGTGAACATCTCTTTGGTTTCCTCGGGCATTTTATAGTAGCCGAGCATAACCGTCGGCGTGTTGACCTGAATTTCGCCGTTCTGAATACGAACCGTGCAAACGTCCGTAACACGTCCGACAGACTCCCTCGAAGCCGTGTTATCGGGAACGGAAATTCTGCATCCTGCCTCTGTCATGCCATAGCCCTGACGGAGAAAGATTCCGAGCTTTTCATATTCGTCGATAAGCTCGGGGTTGAGGTATGCGCCGCCCGAAATGAGCCACTTGATGTTTCTGCCGAACACCTGAGCGACCGCGTCCTTAACGCTTGTCTCGGGTTCTTTTGCAAGAATAACCTTGACTCGCTGCAAAAGAGACTGAGCGATCATCGGAACTACACGAACGACCTTCGGCTCAAAGATTTTGAGATTTTTGATCAAATCCATCATCGAACCGTTAAGGCAGACCTGCAAGCCGTCCTTGAGGTTTTTAATATAGTCGCCCGAGAAGCAGTAAATATGGTACATCGGGAGAACCGAAAGCGAAACATCGTTCGGCAGGAAAATATCTGTGCAATAGTCGTGATACATGATGTTTCCGACAAGGGCAAGAGTCGAAAGCTCAACGCCCTTCTTTATGCCCGTTGTGCCGGATGTAAAAATGATAACGCAGCAGGCATTTTTATCAACCGTAATATCGGAAAGCGCCGCATACTCCGAGTTTTCGGAATAATCGGTATAAATTTTGTCAAATTCTTCACCGTTGCCGAGATTGACGGAAAACCTGAGGAACGGGCAAAGCTCCTTGAGCTTTTCTGCGTTCTCGGTAAACTCGTCTTCATACAAAAGCATCTCGATATCGGCACGCTTGAAAAGCTCTGCCGCCTCCTCAACGGAGATATCCGGAGCGAACGGAACGGCAACATTGCCGCTGATAAGAATACCCGAAAGGCAGGTTATGTATTCGTAATTCGATTTTCCGATAATAGCAATGTGCATTCTCTTCTCGGAAAGACTGCGAATCCAGCGGCAAACCGCAAGACTGTCGCTTCTGACTTTTTTAAAGCTTCTTTCCTCAATCTTATCATCTCTGATGAATTTGATAAACGTTGCGTCGCCGTATTTTTCGGCGCCGTTGTCAAGCAGCTCTCTTACAGATGGAGCGTCAAATTTTTTCATGTCGTTTCTCCTTATTACCTTTTTAAATAATAAATAAGAGCAATTCAGTGCAGGTCATCATTGAAATCTTTTGCAATGCGATGGCACTTAAATAGGATTATATCACAATAACAATATAATTTCAACATATATAAACAAAAAGCTGCGGCCTCCGAAGAAGCCGCAGTAAAAATTATTTTTCGTTTTCTTTAATCCATTTTACCATGTCGTCAACCGACTGCTGAACGCTCATCGGGTCATAGCCAAGCTCTTTTCTTGCCTTCTCGATCGAGAAATTGCAGTTTGACATGAGCTTTCTGATCGAATAACGAGTGAAAAGCGGCGTTGTCTTGGTGATGGAATAATACTTCTCCATAAGCGGAGCGAACGGTCTTACCATGCCGTAAGACATCTTCATTGACGGTGCTTTCTTGCCGCAAGCCTTTGCAACTGCCTTGATGAAGCCGTCGGTCGAAATCATCTCGCCGCAGAGGATATAGCAGTCGCCCTTATTGCCCTTCTGAGCGGCGGCATGCATGCCCTTTGCAACGTCACGAACGTCAACAAAGTTATATGCGCCGAAGCTGAGCGATACGGGGAAATTGCCGTTGATGAACATACGAACCATTTCGCCGACGTTGGAAACCTTGAAGTCATACGGACCGATACATGCGCCCGGGTGAACAACAACAGCGTCGATATTGCCCTCGTGAACGTTGTCGAGAACGAACTGAGTTGCAATAGCCTTTGTCTTTGCATATGTACCGTCAAGATTCTTCGGGCTGAAATGATCCAGCTCGGTCATTACCTGATTATCGGGAAGCGGCGGGAATGCGTCAACGCTCGAAGCGTAAACAAGTCTGCGGACATTGCATCTTTGGCAGGCTCTTACGACATTCTTTGTGCCGTTGACGTTAACTCTCCATGTGAGGTCCTCCATACCGGGGTTGATATCAATAACGCCGGCAAGGTGATAAACTACGTCAACGCCCTCAAATGCCTTATCAAGCGACTCGGAATCGGTAACGTCGCCATATACCTTTTCGCAGTCAATGCCGTCAAATACGGGAACATCCTTGCGGATGAGAATTCTAACCTTTTCGCCGCTGTCAACAAGCTCCTTCAAAAGCGCATAGCCGATATGACCCGTTGCGCCCGTGATAAGACTTATCTTTTCCATGGCTTATTCTCCCTTCATTTCGAGAAGCTTCTGCTTGCCTGTGAAAGCGTCAACGGAAAGCTTAACGGAATCAAAGATAGCGGACTCGATATCGTCCTCCTCAACGCCGAGAGAAACGCTCCACTTCTTGTTGATAAATGTGTTCATGCACATGATATCCGCAAGGTAAACTGCATTGATACCCGACTCAACATTGCGTTTCTTGTACTCGTTCATCATGTAAACGCCGAAAGCCTTGAACATCCAGTTTGCAACGTGAATGATCTTTCTGTTCGGCTGACCCATTGCCTTGTGAACAATGTGGAGGAACTCGTCCCATGTGAGGTTGTAATAGCCGATCGGATAAGCGTTACCGCCTACATTTCTCTCAGCCGCACCGACTATAGCCTCGCCGACCTGACGGACTGTAACCATAGCTGTGCCGCCCTTCGGGTACATTGTGGTCTTGCCCATATTTGAAAGCTGCTCGATGAGAATTACCCAAACGGGCTTTCTGCCGGGCTGAGTACCAAAGATATACGGAAGCTCAAGCACAGCAACGTCCATCTCGCCGTCCTTTGCGAACGAAAGAGCAACCTCCTCCTGCTCGATACGGCTTCTGATGTAGTGATGCTTCTTTGTAAGCTCCATCTCGGGGAATTCCTTTGCAAAATAAGCAAAGTAAGAACCGAGGATAACGCTCTTCTTAATGCCGACCTGCTTTGCGATGGTAAGAAGATGTCTTACAGGCTCGATATTATACTTTCTGTATGCTTCATAAACAGGTGCCGGGAATTCAACTCTTTCGTCAACGCCTGCCGCAAATACGAAGCAGTCACAGCCTGTCATCATTTCAACAAGCTCATCATCGGAAAGCTCAAGATAGTTGCCGAAAACAAGCTCCATCTCCTCGGGAATCGGTGCTCCCTCGGGAAGCGGAGGAAGGGCAACGGACTTTACGGAATGACCTCTTTTAATGAACTCTGCGGCAGCTGCCGAGCCGAGCAGACCTGTACCGCCAATCATAAATACTTTCATAATATTCACCTATAGGGCACCGTTTCCGATGCCCTGTTATCCTTTCTGAATTTACCAGTTGATTGTGAAATCGGACTCAATGCCGAACGGTGCATTGACCGTTGTGCCTGCCTTTGTAACATTGAGCTCCCAAACGTAGTAATAATTGATATGTGTGAGGTTGCCTGTTGCAGGATCAATCGTAGCAACAATTTTTCCGTCACGGTAGCCGACCTTTGTGTTGCCCTCGATCAAGGACTTTGCGCCGCCTGCGTTTTCAAGAATTGTCGAAACACGGACAATGCTGAATGCCTTACCGTGGTTTCCGCCGCCGTGAACAGGATTAGTTGAAAGAGCGTCGGACTTAACCTTTATCGTAATAACATACTTACCGTTCTTCTCGATAAGAGTTGCGCTCGAGATGTTAGCCGTTGTGAGCTTTGACGACCAGCTTTCCTCCTCAACGGGGAAATACTTTTTAAGGTCTGCCTTTGTAAGCTTACGGTTTGTGTCGCCCTTCTTCTCGCCCATGTTCTTATCAACAAGAGAATTGATTAAACTTGAAAACATCTTGAACGGTCCGCCGAGAGAGAAAGTACCTGCCTGAGAATTCTTCTCATAGTTCTTTACGCCGCCCTTGGAGCTTGTCTTAACCTTATTGACCGAAGTGTTGAAATAGTTAAGAATTTCAGCCTGAGTTGAGAGCTTTTTTGAAGCTGCGGGCTTGTTTGTTGAAGTACCGCCGCTTGTATTTCCGCCTGTGCTCGGTGTTACCGAACCGCCGTTATTTGCGTCTGCGGCTGTGCTGTCGGGCTCGCCTGTTGCCGGGTCTGTCGGAGTCTCCGGTGTAACAGAAGAATCGCCCGGTGTAACGTCACCCGAACCGCTGCTTCCGTTCGAACCTCCGTTGCCGCTTGAAGATGATGAAGCCGGAGCATACTTTGCCGCCTCAACCTTGGCGTCGGCAAGCTTGCCTGTTCCGAGTACAGATGAAACGCAGACTGCAACTACGCAGAGAACTACCGTAATGCAGGTAACTACTGTTTTTTTCATATATATCACTCCTGTATTTTTAAATGCTTATTTCTCGCCGAAATCCTTGAAGATATCCATGCCGTAAACGTTGTGCTCGTCCTTGGTGTGGTTCGGATACCAAACCTGAGCGAAGAACGGATTCTTCTTTGCAATTTCGTCGTAATTCCACGGAATCGGATCGCACTCGGGGCACCAGTGACCGCCGTTGAGTACAAGGTTCGGAGACATCTCAAATGTATGACCGAATGCGCACTGCCACTTGAGCGGAGTGAAAAGGTCGCCCTTTGTCATGCTTTCGCTCACGCACTTACCGCCTCTGAACTCTGCCGCCTTCTCCATATCGTCAAGGTCAAGCTCGGACTGCGGCTTGCTCTCGTCATAGCCGTGGTCAAGATATGTCGGTGTCATGGAAGCCTTCTTTATCTCAAACTTATCCCAAGTCTTGGGAATGTTCTTCCAATCCTCATATGAGCCGTAATATGCACTGATACGCTCGGGAACTCTGTTCTTTATCCAGTTCATTGTACCGAATACTTCCTTGTTGGCGAGACCCTCCATAAGGAACTTCTTAACAAGTCCGCCCGGAGCAAGCTTTGAGAGCTTGTAGAACTTCGGCAAGGTCTTTGACATATCGTCAAAATACTTCTTGATGGGAACATTGTGTCTGAAGTGGAGGTAATTCTCAAGCTTGTCGGAGTCGGCATAATACTGACCGTGGAAGTTTTTGAGAATGAACCAGTTCGGTGCAAAGAGTTTCTTCGGGGAACCCATGCCGATTGCGCCGAGAAGATACTCCTCAAACTCAAAGTTTGTGATACGGTACTGCTCGCCCGAGCCGATGTTATAGAACTTTCTCCAGAAGTCCTCGGGAACGGAATCCTCGCAGACATTTGCAAGAAGAAGTCCCGAATCCTCGATAGTTGCCCACTCAAGAACGCCGTTGATGGGAACGTGGAACATGATCGGGTCAATATTCTTGAGGATACCCGGATAAAGGATGCCCGACTGACGGAGCGATACCCAATATTTAAGTCCCGACTCGGCAATGATGTGCTCTGCTCTGACCTTACTTACCGCATAGTGGTCGTAGATGCTGATTTTGATCGGGTCGCCCGTTCTGCCCCAGTGGATGGGCGGATTACGGTCGCCTGTCTCGGCAACTGTGCCTATGTAAACAACCTTGATCGCGTCGGGATCGGGCTGAGCCTTAACGGCATCAACGATATACTGCATAGCGGTCGTGTTAGTCTTGATCGTTCTCTTCGGGAAATAGTCGGCAGCGGGAGAAACCATTCCGCCGACGTGAAGAACGATGTCCGAGCCTGTTACGCACTTGCGAACGTCGTCATAATTTGTAAGGTCGCCCCAAACGATTTTAACGGCAGGGTCGTTCTCATAGTCCTTGAACTTGATGCGGTTCTTTTCGCTTCCTCTGAGGAGAAGAACAAGGTTGTACTTATCCTTTCTCTTATAGATCTCCTTAAAACCTGCGTATCCCATGTTACCGGATGCGCCTGTCAAAAATACGGTTTTTTTGCTCATGATAATCCTCCCACAAAAAATTTTAATTAAATTAAGCCTCTATAATTATAGGTTATTAAGAGTGCTATTGTCAAGCATTTTAACGTTAAAATCGACAAAAAATTAACAAAAATCTGTCAATTTACATGCATTCTTTCTATTCGGAACAACAGCATAATAAATCCCCATGTATGGCTTTCGTCTTACATGAGGATTTAGTCAGTATATTTTATTTTACATATTTACAATATCATTTCAAATTCGCCCATTGTGCCCTTTTTGAAATAGCTTTCGAGGTCATATGGCGTGTAAATTCCCGTATCGGTAACAACTCCGCTGACAAGCTCGGGCGGCGTTATGTCAAACGCAGGATAATAGCCCTTTAGTCCGTCTGCAGCAGTCTTTACTCCCATAGCCTGAAGCACAAAATCGGGATCACGCATCTCGATTTTAACCGTGTCAATCGTCGTGTGACCTCTGTCAGGCGCACCCGTTACAAAATACGGAATACCCGTGTATTTCGCCGCAATGGCGATCTGATATGTACCTACCTTGTTGACAACGTGACCGTCCATGCAGATAACATCGGCAGCCGAGGTGAACACATCAACATTTTCCTTTTTCATTACAAATGCGGGCATGTTGTCCGTGATAACGGTCGTGTCAAAACCCATCTCGTGACAAACCGTCGCCGTCAGCCTTGCGCCCTGGAAATAGGGTCTTGTCTCGGGACAAAAAATTCTGACGTTGTTGCCCCTCTCTCTTGCGACCTTGAGCATCATGCCGACTATCGTTTCGCCGAAGCACTGCGTCATGACCGTTCCGTTCTGAGGGAACATATCGACGAGATGCTCGGCAATAAGATTGATTTTTTTGTAGCGGAGATTGTTCGCTTCAACGGTGTGTTCAACGATTTTTTCGCTGACGTCCTCCCCTGCCGCGATCGCTTTCTTTGCCGCATCGAGACAGCCGCCCGTGATAAGCGTCATGCGCTGAACGGTGGTCGGGCGTGCATGCGAGATCGTATATGCCGCCTCGGTGAGGTAATCTATCTGTTCCGCTTCGGTCCTGTCCTTACATTCGTAAGCGGCAAGCGCCATGCCCATTGCCGCCGCAGTGTACGGTCCTGCGCTCTGCGTCACCATGTCCTTTATCGCCTGAGTGACCTCATGATGATTCTTGCAGGTCACAAATTCAATCTTTCTCGGATAAACTCGGCGGTCGAGAATTCTCACCTCGCCGTTTTCGTACCATGCAACGTTTTCATATCTCAGCATAAAAGCCAAGTCCTTGTCCATTCTTTCCATTGTGCTACCTCTTATTTATAAAGCTTCTCGACAGCCTTGTTGATGTCGAAATAAATCTTTTCCTTATCAAGCGTCTTGTACTCGCCGTTTTCATAAAGCACCTTGCCGTCAACCATTGTCATTGAAACATCGCTGCTCTGTGCGGAATAGGTAAGCAACGCTTTTTTGTCAAGTGCAGGCACCATGTGCGGTGCGTCGAGAGAAACAGCGATAATATCCGCCTTATTGCCGACCTTCAGCTCGCCGCAGTTCTCTCTGCGCTGAACCTTTGCGCCGTTGACTGTCGCCATTTTGAGAACAGTATCTGCGTTCATAACCGTTGCGTCAAGCGTGTAGCCGTTATGAATTATCGAAGCGATGTGCATTTCCTCGAACATATCAAGATTGTTGTTGCTTGAGGGGCCGTCAGTACCGAGTGCAACATTTATACCCATTTCAAGCATCTTGGGAACAGGGGCAAAGCCGCTTGCAAGCTTCATATTGCTGGTCGGGTTATGAACAACGCTAACTCCCTTGCGGCGAAACAGCTCCATGTCGCTTTCACTCAGCCATACGCAGTGAGCGGCAAAAGCCGAGGACTCAAATGCGCCGAGACTGTCGAACCACTCAGCAGGCGTTTTGCCGTGTCTCAGAATACACTCATCATGCTCCTTTTTCGTCTCCGAAAGGTGAATATGCAGGTTGCCGTTGTGTGCATTCATCTCGTCTATCAAGACCCTTGCGGTTCTCTCGTCACAGGTATATTCTGCATGAATACAATAATCAATCAAAACTCTTCCGTTAAAGGCATTATTGTATTTTTCGTAATGCTCGATCGCTTCTCTCATTCTGTATGATTGCTCGGGCGTTTCATTCGGTTCGGCGGACAGGATGGGACGGGTGACATTTGCCTTCATACCCGACTCTCCGACAGCCTCAACATTCATTTGGGGTCCGTACATATCCGAAAAACTGACCGTTCCTCCGGCAATCATCTCCAACAGTGCAAGATAACTTCCGGCTTTGATTTCATCGTCCGTGAGTCTGTCCTCAATCGGAAATATCGTATCAAACAGCCACTGCTGAAGCGGCAGATCCGAGCCTATTCCGCGGAGCAGAACCATCGGGCAATGATTGTGGCAGTTTATCAAACCCGTCATGAGGATTTTTCCGCTCATGTCCTTTATTTCGTCAAATTCGCCTGTCGGCTTTTCCGTGCCGATGTAGCTTATTTTGTCTCCGTCAACGGCAAGATAAGCGTTTTCAAGCACGCTGAAATTTTCGTCTTTTACAAGTATATCTGCGTTTTTAAAAAGAATCTTCATCTGTTCGCCTCATTAAAATATATAGTACTTCTTGTCTCTCGGCTGAGAGTCAATCATCTTGAAAAGTGTGTCGTAGAAATTGTGCGTCTCCTCTGCGCCGACATTCATGCCGATAACCGTTCCGTGATCGCCCGGCAAAGTCGGCATAACGTTCCATTTGCCCTTAACTATATTCTCTGCGTCATACTCTTGATATTCGTCGCCGATCGGATATCTCGCAGAAACGACATTAACAAGTCCGTCGTTCGGAAGCCATGTTTCGTCAATCTTGAAATCGGTCTTGACGTTGACAGAGCATCTTCCGATAAGTAACGCAGGAACGACCAGCACGGGAAGCGTTGAGCTTTTCGGGATCTGCATACCCGTCAGCGAGCTTGCCTCGGTCGTAAGATACGAATATGAGAAATAATAGATATTGTCAACAAGCTTTATCTTCTTGTTCAATTCCTGTGCGCCGTCGGGCGAAAGGTCATATGCGGCATTGTCTGTTCCCTCGCTGAAAACGGTGTTGATAATCGACTCTGCCTGACTTTCCGACGAAGCTCCGCTAACGCCAAACTGCTCAAGGCGAAAATCGTAGAAATCGCCTATCTGCGCCGTCTTTGAAATTCCGCTTGCGGCATAAACAAGACCGAGCACGGTATTGACAAGTTTGCCCTGATCAACGACATAGAAAAGCGTTGAGCCGTTATGGGGAGAACAAAGCGTTGTAACGCTGTTTATCCAATCAGCCTTACCGCCCGTGAAAAGCTCGGAGGTCTCCTTGCCGGTAGCTTCCTTTTCCGCCTCGTCGCCATATGCCATGAGCGAAGCGAGAAGTCTTACGGTCTCACCGCCGAAGCTGTGACCGATAACGTTGATTTTAATGCGCTGACCCCTCTTGGTCTTGCCGCCCCAGTTCTGCACAAGGGCATTCTCGGCAGTGTATTCTCTGCCGTATCTCTCGTGACCGTGCTCTTTGCTGTGAGCCTCGCCATAGTCAACCCTGGTGCCCGTCAGCTCGGCATAAAGCTCGCAGGTTCTGTCCCATGTGCTTGAGAACGGACCTACCGAAGCAACGCTGACGCTGTAGCCCTCTGAATTGAGATATTCGGCAAGATTGCCCGTTGAGCTGCCCCAATAGGGCGAAGTTTGGTCAATCTGAGACTCGGGACCCCAGCCGCCGAGTCCGTGCACAAGCACATACGGGTACTGAACGGGATCCTCGCTTATCTTTGCAAGAAAAGCCGAATATCCGCCGAAGAAAAGCGGTGTTACCGCCGCGATAACAATGCATGCGGCAACGACTATTGCAACTATTTTTTTGCCAGAAAGCTTATGCTTTTTCTTTTCCGTATTCTCTGTCGGAGCCTCGTCAGGCTGAATATCCGTCTGCTCATCATCGACAAAAACTGGCTCCTGCTCGTCCTTCAAAAGGAAGTCCGTGGAAACCTCAAAGAGCTTCGCCATTGCAAGAATTTTTTCCGAATCGGGCAAAGCTTTTCCGGATTCCCATTTTGAAACAGACTGACGCGAAACATTGAGCTTCTCCGCCAGCTCGTCCTGCGACCATTCCTTGTCACGGCGCAGAATTTGTATTTTCTCCGATATATTCATTGTCTTACCCCTTTCGACTTTTAGCAGTCTAAGTCTTTTACACCAAGCATTATACCAATTTTTTCATACTCTGTCTATCAACTTGGGTTGACTTTTTCAAAAAAAAGCGTGTAAACCCGAGTTTACACGCCTGAAAATCGCCTAAAACAGCTTGATTCCGCCGAAAGGTCTTACGGAAAGGACATAGCACGAACCCTTTGAGAAAACAGCTTCCATCTTCTCGCAGAATTCATCGAGCATATCGAGCGGGACAAAAGCCTGGATCGTTCCCGCAAATCCGCCGCCGTGAACTCGCCATGCGCCCTTGCCCTTGAGCAGGTACTCGCACATTGCAAGCGCAACGGAAACGCTCTGATGCTCAACGTCCTTTGACGTAAACACATTCTGATTATACATATATGATGAGCGGCCGCTCTCGGTTACAAGCTCCTTGAACCTTTCAAAATCTCCGTCCTCAAGAGCCTTGACCTCAGCCTCGGCGCGTCTGTTCTCTCCGTAAAAATGCATTGCGCGAAGCACGGCACGGTCATTGACCTTTTCGCGGACAAGCGAAATATTCTTCATAAACTCGTCCTCGTCAACATCACGGAGAACACTCTTGCCGAATACCGCCGCCGCCTTTTCCATCTCACCTCGTACAGCCGCATAATCATCCGTAAGGTCAGCATGATTTCCGCCCGTGTCGATAATGCAGAGCGCATGACCGCAGGAGGCAAAGTCAAAATCGACCTTGTTGATAATCGGCTGAGCAGGATCTTTAAAATCAATCGTTATAAAGCTGCCGACGGAGCTTGCGGTCTGATCGAGAAGTCCGCACGGCTTGCCGAAATATTTATTCTCGGCATACTGAGCGATTTTCGCAACCTCAACGGGCGAAACCTTTCCGTCATTATAAAGATGGTTGAGAATCGTTCCGATAAGCACCTCGTAAGCCGCCGACGAAGAAAGTCCAGAGCCCGAGAGCACTCGGCTCATGCTTGCGGCATTGAAGCCGCCGATGTTGTAGCCGTGCTCCTTGAAGCCCGCACACATTCCTCTGATAAGACCCGAGGATTTTCCGAATTCCTCCGTATGTACCTCAAGGTCGTTTATATCGACCTCGAGAGCGTCAAACTTGAACGACTTTTCAACAATGATTCCGTCGTCTCTCTTTGCCGCGGCGGCAACCGTGTCGAGATCGACGCTTGCGGCGAGAACCTTGCCGTGGTTATGGTCGGTATGATTTCCGCCTACCTCGGTTCTGCCGGGTGCGCTGAAAAGCTCGATTGAATCGTTATCGCCGAAGAGCTTAACGAACTCGTCGATTATAACCGCGTCTCTTTCCTTTTGATCCTCAACAGCCTTGTCGCTGAGATAAACCTCTTTTAATCTTGCGTCGAATTCGCCCGAAGCAAGCATTGATTTCAATGTTTTTGCATCAGCCATTGTTTTTCCTCCTCCTTGATTGGATCTGAACTATTTTGCTTATGGCAAGCATTGATACTCCCACTAACAGGAACAATAAAATGAACGGCAACAGGAAAGCCGTTGATAACGGGTTGAACACGTTGCGGCCGATGAACGTGTAGGAAGCCAAAAGCGGCGAATAGCCGACAAGCGAAAGCAAAAGGAAATATTCATATTTAAATCCCATTGCACCGTAAAGCTTGCTGACCTGATTTACGGGAATTCCGGGTACAAGTCGGAACAGAGCCAAAAGCCACGGGTTTCCCCTGCCGTCACGCTCAACGAGATACCGCACGGTCTCACTTTTTTGCAAAATATTCTGAACACCGTTTGCACCGACCTTTGTGCCCCAAAAATATTTAATTGAATAAAGCGCCGAAAGTCCCAAAAGATTGATAGGAATTGAGAAATACGACGGGAACACGGCACTTGTTACGGCGCAGAGAGCCGAAACGGGGTAAAGATAAACAGGAAAAACGGCTTTGAAAGCGTAGAGAAAAATAACGATAAGGAATACGGAATACTTGTCGTCCATATGTTCAACCTTGTACTCGGCGGAAGCGAGATATTCAAGGTACTTCGAATACCAGAGCTTTATATCGCTGTTCCTCGAAAGAATCAACAGAATGATGAAAACAATGCACAAAATAAAACTGATGACCGAAACGATCTGCAGCAGCTTGATAATGCTGTGGTCGCGCTTATATTTATCCATCATTCCGCCTCCTTTCATACTGATCCGCTTTAAGCGGTGCACATCAATTTGTGCTGTACTCCCTTAACTATATTATTATACTTTTTTTTCGTGTTAAGGTCAATATTTTTCTTTAGATTATTTGGGTATAGAAATATTTATTTGTGCCTGGCATAGCAATGCCACCGCTTCTATTAACTTTACACTTTTATCTTTTCTCTTGTATTGAACCCCTCAGTCGGCTGTGCCGAAGACGGAAGGGTTAAAGTTCGATAAGACCTTACTCCCTCTGTCAGCTTCGCTGACAGCTCCCCCAATGGAGGAGCCCATGCTCAAGGTGAAATTCAGCAAACTTTCAAGAAAACCCCTCAGTCACGACACAAGGTCGTGCCAGCTCCCCTACAGGGGCGCCAAGCCTATTTTCTTCTGACCATGGGTCGATATGGGCATAGACCCCTACGAATTATGTCTTTATTGATCCTAATTGTATATTGCCGCATTATCATCTAAAACAAAAAGGAACCGCTCGCGGCAGTTCCTTTTACAATGTTATTTCTTCTTTTTCTGCGGCATTTTATAAATCTGTTTGAGCGTGCCGTCCTTATCGAGCATAACGGAATCCCCTACCTCGATGTTTCTGTCGTAGCAGAGCTTATCTGCCATCGCGATACGCTGTTCCTTGCCCTCGGCATCTGTCACAACGACCGTCACCATAGCTTCGGCATTCTCAGGAACGCCCTCACAGCCGAAATCGTCCTCGATTATTTCAACAACGTTCAGCGCTTTTTTATCAAGCGACGCGCCGTATGAATAGCCGAACAGGAAGCCGACGCTCACACCGAAGCTCATACCGATGGATATGCTGTCAAAAAGTATTCGACCCAAGCACATGCCGATTCCTATACCGATGCACATGCCGATCGACATATACATCGAGGCGAATTTGCCCGTCGGCTTTTTATTTTCTTTCAGTTTCTTTTCCGACTTATTTTTCATTCAATTCATCCCTTATTTCAAAAGACTGATATTAAGCCTTACAAGATATGACATCACGAGCTGAATATAGTACGTTATTTTTTCGGAAAGACTGCTGAGATTTTCAAAAATATTCGAAACATTGCTCTTGAAATTGACCGTACCGTAGCCCTCGATAACACCGTTGTTGTCGTCAATTCCGTCATTGTCGTATGCGAATTTATAAAGTATCGGCGAAGCGATTCCGACGAGGAATATCTCTGCCTTTGTATAAACGCCGAACTTCGAAATGCAGAACTTTATAAGACTGTCGGCAACAGGACCGTAGCCAAGCTCGCCGAGGAAGCTGTTTGCCACTTTGAGAAGCACATCATCGGAAACATAGGCAAGGTCGCTTCTGAGGATCGCGGCAACGGCTCTGAGAAGTGTTGTAACCTCAACGCTGTCAAGGTCAAAATGCTCACCGCCCGAGTAATGCCATGCGACCAGATCGGTAGCAAGATCCCAGCCTGTTTCATAGTCCGAATCGGGAATTTCAATACCGTATTCCCTTGCGACCGACTGCAAGCTGTTCTCACCGCAGAGCGGCATTCTGAGAAGACTTATAAGCTTGTTTACCGCCTCAATGATCGGCTTTGTATAAGCCTTGCTTTCATCAAGACCCATCTTTTCGGGAGAAAGCGAAAGCTCCAATCTGTACTGCACACCCGCCTTGAGATATCCCTTTGAGAAGGCTCTGAGATCCTTTTTCATTGCGGCAATCTGCTCGTCTGTGTAGCCCTTTGTGGTTGCGGTAAGAGCGTCGTAATCAATACTGTCAACCGATCTTGTTTCATACTTAATTTCGTTATCGTTATACTTTATAACCCTGTACTCAAGCGGATACATCGCAAGCGAGGTTGTTGCAAAGTCATAAAGTTTGTTACCTAATGCGCTTGTATAAACCGTAGCATCCGAGCAATGCTCATGACCCGTGAACACTGTCTTGATGCCCCAATCGGCGAAAAACTCAGCGGTCGTAAAATGGAATTTTACAATGAAATTTCTGCTGAGTACGCGCTGAATCGGAAGATGGTCGAGCAGGTTATGGTGCATCATAACAATAGGATATCTGCCATCCTTCTTTGCAAGCTCCGCCTGCTCCTTGACCCATTTGAGCCTTTCGGCCGTCATTCCGTCCTCGGTTGACTTCTTCTCATGGTTTGTATCAAGTGCAATAAGGCGGTATTTTTCACCGAGGTTTGCCGTATAAGAACAGTCATCCTCCCTTGTTGTCAAGGCATGGTCATATCCGAACTCAGCATAGATCTCCTTGAATCGTGCAAGCGTTGTCAATTGATCGTTGCTTGCGTCATGGTTGCCGTTGATAACATAAACCTCCTTGCCCGATTTCTTTTCGAAATCACGGAGCTTCTGTGCAATAAGCAAATGATCCTCGGGACGTGTACGGCCCCTGTTTGCAAGGTCGCCCGAGATGAGAACATAGTCAACATCGTCGCTCTCGGCACACTGATCAAGGAACTCATCAATAATAAATCCTGTTTCGTTTTCCATTTCACATCGTCTGGTAGCGTGCCAGTAAAGCTCGGAATCGTTTGTCTTTTCAAGCTCTGCCTCGGGAGCGCTGTAATGCAGGTCGGAGGCGATCGCAAAGCTGAGATCGGTCTTGTCCTCTGCCGACACGGCTATTGAAAGCATTGAAAAAATCATCACGGCCGCAATAATTATTGAAACTGTCCTTTTCATAATACAACTCCTCTTAATGAAACAGGGCAACGTTTATGATTTATTCGTTGCCCTGTCAATTTTCAATTACAGATTAAATATTAAAGGTACCAGATCCAGCCGAAGAGAAGGTAAATTATGATCCACTGAAGCATTGAATATTCAACAGTTACCTTTCTTGTTGCGGTAACGGAGCCGTCCTTGGTGGAAGCGGTAATCGTTGCCGTACCTCTTGTCTTTGCAACAATTGTTCCGTCCTCGGAGACCTCAACGACCTTCGGATTAGAAGATTTCCAAACTATCTCAGCTGTATATGCCGCCTCTTCGGGGAAAACATTTGCCTGAAGTCTGTCGGTCTTTTTGCAGTAGATCGTGAAATCCTCCTCGGGAACAATGACGATCTTTTCAACGGGAACAACGATCATCGGGATTTCTTCGTCTATGTAGGATCCGCATACGGTGCACGACGTTCTTCTTATGCCGACTGAACGGTATGTCGGCTCCTTGATGACCTTCCATTTGCCCCATGCGTGACCCGAAGCCTTTATCGTGATCTCTGCCTCGCTGTAAATCTTACATACGGAGCACTGATGGCGGATATATCCGTCCTCGGTGCAGGTTGCCTGCTTAACGTCCTTAACGAATTTATGACCCTTAGCTTCAAGAACCGTTTCCTTTATCAATGTATCGCAGTCCGTGCAGTATTCCTTTATGTAACCGCTCTCTGTACAGGTCGCCGCCTGAGTTTCGGTTCTCTTGTGCTGATGACCGGTCGCTTCGATCACGTCGTCTGCAAGCACCTCGTTACAAACGGAGCAATGCTCCTTATGGTATCCGTTTTCGGTACAGGTTGCCGCTTTATCCTCGGTAACGATCTTGTGTCCAGAAGCAGATATCACTGTCTCGCTGATGATCTCGTTGCAATCCTTACAAACAACACGGTCATATCCGTCCTCTGTACAGGTTGCGTCCTTGTGCTGAACTTCCGTATTTTTATGATTGGTTGCGGGTATAACAATATCAAGAAGAACTTCCTTACAAACCGAGCATGTCTCCTTGCGGTAGCCGTCCTCAGTGCAGGTCGCAGGCTTTTCGTCAACAACAACATTGTGTCCCGAAGCCTTGAGCACCTCGTCCTTAATTACCTGCTGGCAAACTGTACATGTTTCCTTATAATATCCGTCCTCGGTGCAGGTTGCGGGCTTTTCGTCAACAACAGTCTTGTGTCCCTCTGCAAGAATTACATTCTCACTGATAACCTTCTGACAGTCGTTACAGAAAACGCGGTCGTATCCGTTCTCGGTGCAGGTTGCGTCCTTGTGCTGATCAACGGTATTTTTATGTCCTGTCTTTGGAAGAACGGTTCTGCTGAATTCCTGTTTGCATGAGGTACAAATCTCTGCAACATAACCGTCCTGCTCGCATGAAGGCTCAACTCTTACGGTTTCCTTTGTATGATCCGTCTGCGCGGTATCCATAGTCTTGCAAATTTCGCCGCAAGTAAGGCAGTACATAACCTTTACGCCGCCGTGCTGACAGGTTGCAGGCTCCGTCTCGACCCAGGAATCTGATTCAACGTGGGTATGTGTCTGCGGAAGTCCGTTGACAACCGTAACATTAGCTTCGACATCTCTGAGAGACTCGTCAAATGAGTAGCATGCCTCAACATTAGCGGAAATATCCGAAATTGAAATGCCCTTAGCAGATACCTTGGAATATGTAATCTCGGCAATAGCTGTGGGCGCTGAAATTTCCTTTGTATTTGCAAAGGAGAGCTTACCCGTTGCATTGTTTGCCAAAAGCACACCGTTCGGGTTTTCCTCTGCAAAATCCTTTAATGACTTTGAAAAATCAATCTCATCACATCTCAGAGATGAATCAGCCTCAAAGGAAGCGTCAAAGCAAAGGGTCTGACCCTCCGTAAGAGCAAGGCTCACTACGACCGAGTCGGGCGTTTCGCTGACTATTTCAAGCTTGAACGTTACTGATTTCGCATTTTCGTCATACGCGTCCGTGTCTCCCGCAATCGCCCACATCGGAACGAACGGAAAGACCATACAAACAACAAGCATGACTGCAATGATCTTCAAAGAGATTTTTTTCAATCAATTCTCCCCCGTTTCATAAATGTAATATTATTCTACAGATAATATAATAGTATATTTTATGCTCAAGGTCAATAGTGCAATTTGACGAAAAACGTCTTTTGCAAAAAAATTTGAGCAATTTGGCATAATTATATAAAATGAAAAGATGTGTTATAGATGGAAAAAAGAATTATTTCCGTATTTACAGCATTTTGCTTGATGATAGGGTGTCTTTGTCTGCGGCTGTATGTGCTCTGCTCGTCGGGAACCGAGCTTGTATCCTCCGAGGCTCACTATTCAACATTTACTCTGAGCAATGTCCGCGGAGAAATAGTTGACCGAAAAGGTCGGAAGCTGACCGACGCGGATTATGACAATTATATAATTGCCAAGCCCTCGATCGAAGCTCTTGACATTCTGAGAGAGACGCTCGACAGCCGTTCCTATACCTCTGCAAAACAAAGAATGGAGAACGGCTCGCCCGTTGCGGTGAATATCGGCAAGCAGAGCATGCCGTCGGGAGAAAACTATCTCTGCGTACCCGTATATAAAAGGTACAGCACCGATCAGACGGCTGTTCACCTTTTAGGCTATCTGGACGAAACGTTTCACGGCGTAACGGGGCTTGAAAAGGCATTTGACGGTGTTTTGAGCACGGAGGAGCATGTCGCCGCCCGTGTGCCCGTTGACGCTTACGGCAGAACGATAGTCGGCGCTGAAACAGAAATTGTTTCGCCCTCGCCCGATGTCGGAAAGGTTGAGCTGACGCTTGACCTTGATATTCAAAAGGCAACGGAAAAGGCTCTTGACGAATGTGGCATTTCTCAGGGATGCGCTATTGTTGCCGACGTCAAAAGCGGTGCGATCAGGGCAATCGCCTCCCGTCCGAGCTATGACCCGTCAAGAATTCCCGATTATCTTGATTCCGAAATCTCGCCGCTTCTCAACCGCTCGCTTGAAAGCTTTGCCGTCGGTTCGATATTCAAGGTTGCCGTCGCCGCATGTGCGATAGAAAACGGAATGTCCGATTTTCAATATACCTGCACAAGCTCCTGCAATATAGGCGGAGTGAGATTCGGGTGCAGCAGTAATACCTCTCACGGCAGGGTCGATCTTCAAAAGGCGCTCGAGGTTTCCTGCAACACTTATTTTATCAATCTCGGTCAGAAGCTCGGCGCGGACAAAATCACCGAAACAGCGTCGCTTCTCGGCTTCGGTCAGGGCGCTGAGCTTGCGGACGGGATCGTTTCCGAAAGCGGAGTTCTTCCGACGAGTGAAAGTCTTATGAATCCTGCTGCTCTGGCAAACTATTCGTTCGGTCAGGGCAGCTTCACGGCAACACCTATTCAGATAACGCAGATGCTTTGTGCCGTTGCGAACGGCGGCACATATTACGAGCCGTATATAATCGAAGCCGTCACCGACCGCGCAGGAGCCGTAACGAAGCATAAAAACAAATATCCTACTGTTGCAATGAGCCAGGAAACGAGCGAAATTCTTCTTAAAATGCTGACCTCGGTCGTCGAAAACGGTAATGCCTCCCCTGCCCGTCCCGAGCGTTTCACTGCCGCAGGCAAAACTGCGACGGCACAAACGGGTATCTTCGATAAAAGCGGCAATGAGATCTGCAACACATGGTTCGGAGGCTGTTTTCCTGCCGATGATCCGCAATATGTTGCCGTGATAATGAAGCAGGGCGGCGCTTCCGGCTCCTACGACTGCGCCCCCGTGTTCAAAAAAATAGCCGACAGCATAAATTTTTCCGAATAATTCAAAAAATTTCAAAAAAAGCCTTGCATTCACTGTTTTCTTATGATATACTTTTACGGCAAAACGCATGTAAGGTGTTTTATCCGAAGTGCATTTCGCATGAAATGTTCGGATATCAAGCCTTGCAGAGGCAAAACTAAGGAGGATTTATTTATGCCAGTAGTATCAATGAAACAGTTACTCGAAGCAGGTGTTCACTTCGGACACCAGACAAGAAGATGGAATCCGAAAATGGCTCAGTACATTTTCACAGAGCGTAACGGAATCTACATCATCGACCTTCAGAAGACAGTCAAGAAGCTTGAGGAAGCTTACCTCTTCGTTCGTGACGTAGCCGCTGACGGAAGCGATGTTCTTTTCGTAGGCACAAAGAAGCAGGCTCAGGATTCCGTTAAGGAAGAAGCTATCCGTTGCGGTATGCCGTACGTTAATGCACGTTGGCTCGGCGGTATGCTCACAAACTTCAACACCATCAAGAGAAGAATCAAGAGACTTGAGCAGCTCAAGAAGATGGAAGCTGACGGAACATTCGATCTCCTTCCGAAGAAGGAAGTTATCAAGCTCAAGCTCGAAATTGAGAAGCTCGAGAAGTTCATGGGCGGTATCGTCAACATGAAGAAGCAGCCCGCTGCTATGTTCATTGTTGATCCGCGCAAGGAAAGAATCGCAGTTCAGGAGGCTCATAAGCTCGGTATCCCAATCGTTGCTATTGTAGATACAAACTGTGATCCCGACGAGATCGACTACGTTATCCCCGGAAACGATGACGCTATCCGTGCCGTTCGCCTTATTGCAGGCGCTATGGCTGACGCTGTTATCGAGGGTCGTCAGGGCGAGCAGGAAGCTCCCGCAGAGGAAGTTGCTGCCGAGGAAGCTGCTGCTGAATAATCAGAACTAACTTAACGGCGGAATTCTATATTCCGCCGAACTTTAAATACAGGAGGAATTATCATGAATTTTACAGCTAAAGACGTTCAGGCTCTCCGTGAAAAGACAGGAGCAGGCATGATGGACTGTAAGAAGGCTCTTACAGAAACAGACGGCGACATGGACAAGGCAGTAGACGTGCTTCGTGAGAAGGGTCTTGCTTCCGCAGCCAAGAAGGCAGGCCGTATCGCAGCCGAGGGTGTCGTTGTTGCATATTATGATGAAGCGGCTAAGGTTGCTTCAATGGTAGAAGTAAACTGCGAAACAGACTTCGTTGCAAAGAACGAGAAGTTTGTTGAGCTTGCAAATAAGATTGCCGTTACGGTTGCCGAGAAGAATCCCGCAGACGTTGACGCTCTCCTCGCTATGACCCTTTCGGGCAGTGACGAGACTGTTGCAGACGCTGTTCAGGAGCTCTTCCTTACAATTCGTGAGAACATGAAGGTTCGCCGTTTTGTAAGAGTTGAGGGCGACGTTGCTTCCTACATCCACGGTGCAGGCGCAGTCGGCGTACTTGTAAAGTTTGACACAGACGTTGCCGATAAGACAGAGTTCAAGGATATGGGCAAGAACGTAGCAATGCAGATCGCGGCTATGAATCCCGAGTATCTCAGCAAGGATTGCATCTCGGACGATGAGCTTGCTAAGATGAAGTCGATCACAATCGACAGCTCACTCAATAAGCCCGATTCGCTTCCTAAGCCGATTCTTAAGACTCTCTTTGACAAGGCAGTAAACGACAAGCTCTTCAGCGACGAGGATCTTGCAGCTTATGAAGAGCAGAAGAACAACAAGTTCCTCTTTAACTTCCTTTCAGACAAGGCTGTTGCTACACTCGTTGAGCTCGCAATGGCAAGCAAGGAAGATATCGTTGCTAACAAGATATTTGCAGGCGCTGTTGACGGACGTATGAAGAAGCAGCTCAAGGAAGTTTGTCTTCTCGAGCAGGCATTTGTTCGTACAGACCTCTTCGACGGTAACGTTGCAGGCTACATTGCTGACGTTGCTAAGAAGCTCGGCGGTTCTATCAATGCCGTAAGCTTTGTTCGCTTTGAGAAGGGCGAAGGAATCGAGAAGAGAAACGACGATTTCGCAGCAGAAGTTGCAAGCATGATGTAATCATCAAATCATAAAAATTTATCCCCTGCTTCGGCGGGGGATTTTTTGTTGTTTCCGCCGACTTTCGGCAACCTCCACTTTGAAACTATTCTTGGCTCCCCTGTAGGGTAGCGAAGTGTCGGCGCGGTAGTGAATGACAATCCGGTGGACTGTCAGAGCCGCGACGTGACCGAGCCGCAGCGAGACGCTGTCGGCGCAGCCGACTGAGGGGTTTTATAAATACTGATGAAAATTAAATTAACCCTTCCGACTTCGGTGCAAACCGCCGAAGCCACCTCCCCTGCAGGGGAGGCAAGAAAAGCTTCTGCGTTTCGATAAACATACATCAAACTTTGAATATCTTACATCACCAAATAAACATAAAAAACGGCACGAAGTTGATTCATGCCGTTTAATTTATTTTTTCAGCCAATCACTGTGACCTTATAAACATTGATCGTTTTAGGGCTCTTTTTTGTGAGCTTGCCGTCGTAGGATATCTCAAGCGTTGCGCCTATCGTCAGATCATCCCTTGTCAGCTCTTTGCCCTCAGCATCATAAATTTTATCCTTGCCGCCTACAAACTTTATATACAAGCCGTCCTTGTCATAAAGGTCATTGTAAACGCCGCCGAGCTGCTGAACCTCAACTATGAAGCTCTTGTCATCTTCTGAATTCTTGATGCTGTAATTGGCAATTATCGTGCTTGCATTTGCTTCATCGTCCGCCGTTGTTCCGCACGACGTGAGCATAAATAAGCCCATCAAAACAACAAGTGTTAAAGAAATAACTCTTTTCATTATTTCCGCCCCTTATCTCCAGGACATGTAAACGGTCTTTCCGTTCTCGGCTACCGCATACTTAGCGCTCTTTGTTGACTTCTCGTACTCTGCGACCGAAAGACCTGTAAACTTAATGCTTCTTGTTCTCTTCGGAGCGTTATGCTCGATAGTTGTTGTTTTCTCAAGTCCGCCGATAAATGCCTGAGCCTGCTCAGCGGTCTGGAAATTGATTACATACTCAGCCCTTAACTTTGCCGTCTGATCCGGATTTACAACATAGCTGCCTGCGCTGAGTGTTCCGGGGGTGAAGCCCGTGAGCCACCATGTTGTTGTCGGCGATCTCTGGAATAAAAGATTGTATTTATTCTGATCGTTCGCATCCTGCCTGTAAACCTTAACGCTCATGTTGAGCTTCTCGGCATCTGTTACGCAGTCATAATATGTGCTGTTGGTCTTGCCCGGGTCACGGTTATAGAGTCCAAGCTCTGCACCGATAAGAACGAAGCCGTACTGACCCTTCCAATACTGCATCATCCATTCCTTATTGTTGTAATTGAACTTAACACGGATGGTATCGTAAGAAATTGCGCCTGCACCGGAAACGTTATCATATGTTTCCTCAAAGCCGAAGTTTCTCTGCCATGCGTCCTCGGCGGTGTAGAATACCTGATCGGTATTGCTGTACTTGAAGCCAAAGAGACCTGTATCTTTTCCGTCCTTGCCTACAACTGTCCAGCTGTCGGTATCGGGATCGTAAACGATCTTTACAGACTCGGAAAATCTCTTGAGGCTGGCATTAAGATCCTGTGCGAACTTTTTATAATCGAACTTTGTCGTTGTCGGCTTATTGCCCGAGGAATTGTTTCCGCCGCTGTTCGAACCGCCGTTTGAACCGCCGTTGCTCGGTGTATAGCTGCCGCCGTTATAGCTTCCGCCGCTGCTTGAGCCGCCGTTAACATAGCCTGCGTTTGTGTCAATCGTGCCGATCGTGTTGCCGTTCTGGTCAATAACGTCTATCTGATTGACGGTCTGATCGTACTTCCACTGCTTGCCGCAGTCGTTACAGGTATATGTACCGTCGCCGTTATCCTTGATGTTCGTTGACTGGCATACCGGGCAGCAGAGCTGATTGCCCATCTGATCGATCACGGGATCTGAAGCCGCTCCGTCATTTTTCTTAGTCTGACCGATGAAGTTACAGCCGGGCAATATAGTAAGAATAATGAGTGTGAGAACGCAGATGATTGAGATCAGTCTGGTCTTTCTTCCTTTGTTTTCCATCTTTTCTTCTGAACCTCCGTAAATTTTTTATCATTATACCATACCGCGAACAAAAATGCAACCGCATATTTTACATACAAAAATCATTGACTAAAATGATAAAAAAGTATATAATAAACCAATACCGGTTGTTTTCCGTAGTGTAATAATTGTTGGGAGTTTTTTTTATGAAGGAGATCGAAGCGGCTGCTTTGAACAAAATAATCGAAGCTTTCCCGTTTAACGGCGAACTTAAACACATTGAATCGACGGACACAGGTTTGATAAATTCAACCTATATACTCACTTTTTCGGACGGTAATCAGGATTTTCAATACATTCTGCAAAAGATCAACACCAATGTTTTTAAAAATCCTGACGAGCTGATGTCAAACATCATGAATGTTACGGGATTTCTCCGCAACAAGATAAATCTTTCGGGCGGCAATTCTTCAAGGGAGACGCTCACCTTTATTTATACAAACGATAATTCTTCATATTTTACCGATGAAGAGGGCGGCTGCTGGAGAAGCTATACATATATCGGCAAATGCTATACCTGCGACAAAATTGATTCGGAGGTTAAGGCATTCCGCTCGGGTAAGGCATTCGGAAAATTCCAGCGAATGCTTTCCGACTTCCCTGCCGCCAATCTTTTTGAAACTATCCCCCATTTTCACGACACGCCGTCAAGGTATGCCGACCTGAAAACCGCGGTTGAGAATAACATTTCAAAAAGGCTTGATAATGTCAGGGACGAGCTTTCCTTTGCACTTGAGCGCGAAAAGGACGCGTCAAGGCTTGTTGACCTTGCCGCAGAGGGCAGAATCCCGATAAGAGTTACTCATAACGACACCAAGATAAACAACGTTCTTTTTGACAGCATTACTAACGAGGCGGTCTGCGTCATTGACCTTGACACGATCATGCCCGGGCTTTCGCTCTACGATTTCGGCGACAGTATCCGTTCGGGCGCCGTTACCTCGGACGAAAACGAAAAGGATCTCGGCAAATACGGACTCGATATCGCACTTTTCAAGAGCTACACCGAGGGCTTCCTTTCCGAAGCCGGACATGCCCTCAATGAGGATGAGGTCGCAAACCTCGCCTTCTCTGCCAAGCTGATGACGCTCGAATGCGGTGTAAGATTCCTCACCGACTATCTCAACGGCGATGTATATTTCAAAACCGATTATCCCGAGCACAACCTTGTAAGATGCAAGACGCAGTTCAAGCTCGTTGCGGACATCGAGAAGCATATGGACGAGCTGAATGGCTGTGTTGACGAGATATACAGGAGGAGTTTGATTGAACGCTGAGAAAAAAGGAATAATCATTGCTTCAACGGTTATTCTGATTGCGGTCACTGCCGCAGTTATTCTCATTCCTCTTTTAAGGCATAATTCCGCTTCGGGATATATGAAGGATGATCTGAAAAACGTTGATAATGTTTCTCTCATTGCCCGATGTGCCGAAATTGACGGCAAAAAGGATTCCGTTGCAGGCTTCAAGGAAAGCGTAAGACTCGGCGCAAACGCAGTAATAGTTGATTTGTGCTTCAGAAAGGACGGCACTCCCGTCATAACCGATAACTATTCGAATGCCGACAGCGCCGAAAAAGTCGAAGAGCTTTTCAAAGCGATGAATGAAGAAAAATTCAAAAAAATCGCAGTTTATCTGAATATAGTCCAGTTAAGCGACACAGCCAAGCTAAACGCACTGGCTGTCAGCTACAATATACTCGATCGTCTGTTTCTGACGGGAATTGATTCCGACCGCTACGATCTTATCAGCTCAGACAATACGATCGTTCCGATTCTTCTTGATTACACTTTTTCCTCTGATGAGCTCGGCTCAGTCAAGGACGGCAGCTTCAGAAAACCCGATATTCTCGAAGAAAAGGGCGCCGTCGGATTTGTCCTTGATTCCTCGCAGATAACACCCGAGCTGACAGAGGTTTTGAAGGATTACGGAATTTATTTCATCGTAAACGGTATAGACGGTGTTCCGAAAATGTGCAGTACCCTGCTTGACGGAGCCGACAGTGTGATCGTTACGGACATAGAAAAATCAAGGGAAACACTTGATAAATGGACAGAGAAAATGCAGGAGCGATATAAAGCCTCCGTTGATAAATCTATAAAAGAGCTTTCAAAAAAAGCTGAAGATAACAACTAATTTACAGGAGTGATAAACATGGCAAAAATTCTTATTGCAGATGACGAAAGTAAGATCCGCAGACTTGTCTGTGATTTTCTCAGAAGGTCAGGTCACACCCCCGTTGAAGCAAGTACGGGACGTGAGGTTCTTGACATTTTCAATTCGGACGAAAAAATCGACCTCTATCTTCTCGATATCATGATCCCCGAGATAGACGGCTGGGAGCTTTGCCGCCAGATCCGCAAAACCTCGTCCGTTCCAATTATCCTCCTCACGGCAAGAAGCGCCGAATACGACCAGATCATGGGCTTTGACGCAGGTGCCGACGACTATGTTACAAAGCCGTTCAGCCTCGCCGTTCTTATGAAGAGGATCGACGTTTTGCTCAAGCGTTCCTCCTCGGGAAAGGTCAGAACGGATAAGGACATCATTTCGCTTGACGGACTGCTTATCAACAACGACGCTCATCAGGTCACGATCGACGGAGAGCCTGTAGAGCTTACTCTTAAGGAATACAATATACTCGAAAAGCTCATTTCGAGCCGCGGAAGAGTTTACACAAGAGAGCAGCTTCTTGATGATATCTGGGGCTACGACTATGTCGGAGATACCAGAAATGTTGACTCCCACGTTGCCCGTTTGCGCAGCAAGCTCGGCGTATGGGGCTCCAACCACCTCAAGACGATATACGGTATCGGATACAAAATAGAGGTGAACTAATTTGAATCCGACTCAAAGCCAGGAGGGCGGCAAGGTGCTCGTCCGTAACATGAAGGCTCAGGTATTTCTGCAATTCCTGCTGATTTTTCTTGTTATTCTCTGCGTTATAATGCTGACCTCCACATCTCTGTATGCCAATGTCATCACAGGTATGACGCTTTCGAATCTTCGCGACGCGAATGAAGAAATTCAGAATCTCGATATTTTCAAGGGTGACGAGGTAATAAACCGTGTTGAGGAAATCGAGCGTAAACATTCGGTATTCGTTGAGGTTTACGGAAAGAATCCCAGCGACAAAAAGGGCGAGTATACACAGATCATATATACAAAAACCTCTTACGACAGCTTCTATGACCGCAACAAGGAGCAGGGTCATTATCAAAAGCCCACTTCATTTGTCGATTTTATAAACGGAAGCTTTACAACCGACAAGGAGTACGCGGACGGAAGCTTTTCGGGCAAGCTGAAAAATCCGAACAATTCCTACGAATTTTATATTCTTTCCTCACCGGGGTTGACGGGAGCATACAGAATCATCTGCGCTGTCCCCTATTCCACCATCGAACAGCAGGCAAGAACCGTAAGCATCACAATGGGTCTGATAATTCTGCTTGTGTTCATTGCGGTAAGCATCGTAGTATATTTCTACGTTACGCAGATCACCGGTCCGATAAAGAAAATTACTGAGATAACTCAGCGAATGGCTGTTGAGGACGATCCAACGCTGAGAATACCGTCTGGAGGAAAGAGCGTAAACACCGAGGTTGACGCTTCTATCGCAAGTATCAATGCCATGTACTCGTCATGGATGATAACAAAGGAAAAGCTTGCCGAAAGGTCGGAATTCCTCCTTGAACAGCTTCATGAAAAGGAGCTTGAAAAGAAATACCGTGAGGAATTTATTGCAGGCACCTCCCACGAGCTGAAAACGCCTATTGCAATAATCCAGGGCTATGCCGAGGGTGCAAAATACTCGCTTGACGATAAGGAAACGATAAACGAATATTGCGACACGATAATTGACGAATGTACAAGAATGAACGATCTCGTCGTTAATATGATGAGCCTTTCAAACATTCAGCAGAATTCCGATTCGCTCAATTATGAGGACTTTTCGATCACGGACTTCATTGCGGACGATCTCGCTTCTCATTCGATCGTTTTCAGAAAGCATGGCATCAGTGTTGAAAATCTGATCAGCGAACAGATTTACGGCCGCGCAGATCTGAAGAAGCTCCCGTTCGTTATAAACAACCTGATTTCAAATGCAATATCCTATATCGGCGGAGATCCGAAAATCATAAGGCTTCGATATGAGGATGTCGGGCTTTCCTACAGAATTTTCGTTTTCAATTCAGGCGACAATATTCCCGAGGACGTGCTGGAAAAGCTGTGGTTCAGCTTTTACCGCCACGATGCGGCGCGAATGAGAAACGACGGCCATTTCGGGCTTGGACTTTCGATCGTCAAGGGAATACAGGACGCTCACTCCGAGCAGTGCGGCGTCAACAATGCCGAGGGCGGAGTTGAATTCTGGTTTGACATCGGAAAAGGCTCGCTTGACGGCGAGGATCTTGACGAAGATGAATAATAAACAGGCTGTATCAGCACGATTGATTGATACAGCCTGTTTTTATTATGTCTATATTTTTTCAAAAAATTTATTTTGTAAAATGCCCAACTATTCTCTTAGCCGCTTCCTTGGTATCCTCGGGATCGCCGAAAGCGGAAAGTCTGAGGAAGCCCTCACCGCACGAGCCGAAGCCCACGCCGGGAGTACCGACGATCTGAAGCTCATTGAGAAGATAATCAAAGAATTCCCAGCTTCCCATACCATTCGGACACTTCATCCATACATACGGCGAGTTTTTACCGCCGACATACCAAAAGCCGCACTTGTCAAGCGCGTCCATGATAACCTTTGCGTTCTTCTTATAGACCGAAATGCTCTCGTGAATCTGCTCCTGTCCCTCGGGAGTAAACACCGCCGAAGCGCCCTTTTGAAGAATATACGATATACCGTTCGTTCTCGTCTCTCTGTTCCTTGACCAAAGCGCGTTGAGATTCACGTCCATGCGCTCAAGCTTTGACGGAACGATCGTATAACCGACTCTTGTGCCCGTGAAGCCTGCCGTCTTTGAAAATGAGCAAACCTCTATAGCGCAGGTGTCCGCGCCCTCGATTTCGTAAATGCTGTGAGGAACATCGTCCTCCTCAATGAATATTTCATATGCGGCGTCGTAGAGAATAACGGCGTCCTTTTTGTTTGCATAATCGACCCACTTCTTGAGTTTTTCACGGGTATATGCCGAGCCTGTCGGATTGTTCGGCGAGCAGATGTAAATTATATCTGCGTCAATGCTCTCATCGGGAAGCGGAAGAAATCCGTCCCCCTCGCCTGCCGGCAAATGAATGACCTTTCTGCCGTAAAGCACGTTTGTGTCAACATACTCGGGGTATGCAGGCTCAATTACAAGTACGGTGTTGTCGCGGTCAAACATCTCCAGCAAATCGCCGAGATCGTCGCATGCGCCGCTCGAAACAAAGACCTCGTCGGTCGTCACGCTGACGTTCCAACCCGAATAATACTTTGCTATCGCCTCACGCAGGAACATAGCGCCGTGCTCGGGCATATAGCCGTGGAAGTTCTCTATCCTTGACTGATCGTCAACCGCCTCATGGAGCGCTTCTATGACCTTCTTGCAAAGCGGATATGAAACATCGCCGACTCCGAGCTTCAGCACCCTCTCGCTCTTGTGAGCGGCAAGGTATTCGTCCGTCTTTCTGTAAATCGTATTGAACAAATAGGTATCCTTCAATTCTGTATAATGCATATTCGGTTTCATTATATATTTACCTCGCCTTCAAAAGAAATTTTTGCGGGACCCGTCATTGTAACAACGTTGTCCTCTGAAATATTGACATTAAGCGTGCCGCCGTCAAGCTCAACGGCAACGTCGCTGTTATAACGGCAAAGACCGATCGAAATTGCCGCCATGACTGAAGCGCATGAGCCTGTGCCGCATGCCATTGTTATACCGCTTCCGCGCTCCCAGACCCTCATTCTCAGCCTGTTGTCGGAAAGCACCTGAACAAATTCGACATTCACTCCGTCGGGGAATCTGTCGCAATGCTCCATTTCTGGACCAACCGTTGTGATCTTCGCCTTTGAGATATCGTCAACAAAAATAACCGCGTGAGGATTGCCGACCGAGACGGGAATGTACTCTATATCCTCACCGCAAATTCCTATCCTGTTCACAAGACCTGCGTCCGCCTTGCCCATGTTCACGGAGGCAGAGATAACCTCGCCGTTTTTAACCTGAAAATCAAGAGCTTTGATTCCCGAAAGCGTTTCAACGGTGATTTTCGTCTTTTTTGTCAATCCTTTATCGTAGACATACTTACCGACGCATCTGATTCCATTGCCGCACATCATCGCTTCACTGCCGTCGGCATTGAATATCCTCATTTTAAAATCAGCAATCTTAGACGGAAGAATCCAGATCATACCGTCCGAACCGATTCCGAAATGGCGGTCGGAGAGCTTAACCGAAAGCTTATCGGGATCTGTCGGCTCTTTCTTTGAGTAAACATAGATATAGTCGTTTCCGAGTCCCTGCATCTTTGTAAATTTCACTGTAAATCCTCCCTCATCGGCAAATAAAAAGCGTCTTTAAGGGTGCAGAATACCCTCAAAGACGTCATTGCCTTTTTTCTATTATATTCACATACAGCCGAATTCCCGACTGTTTTCGCAATTATTTTAACCTTGAAAAAACATTTTGTCAAGTGTTTTATTACCGTTACATAATCATTGAAATAAAGGAAAACATATTGACGGATAATTCCTGTTCTGTTATAATTTTTATGTACAAAACAAACAGTACAAATGCTAAATACGGAGGTACAATATGAAAACACGCGTCGCAGTTATGGCAATCATACTTGAATCCAAGGAGAATGCGGAGCAACTCAATGCTATTCTTCACGATTACCGCGAATATATTCTTGGAAGAATGGGTCTGCCCTACACAAAGCATGAGATCAACATTATAAGCGTTGCGCTTGACGCTCCGCAGGATATAATCAACTCCCTCGCCGGCAAGATCGGCAGAATCGAAGGAGTAAACGTTAAAACGGCATATTCCAACAATGAGTACAGCGTTTAACAAAAGGCATAAGAAAAGCTCTCCGTTTTGGAGAGCTTTTTGCTTATTATGTTTATTACTCTGTATAAGCAACAGAATCATCGTAGAGCTTTTCGATATCCTTGTTCGGCTTCTTTGTAAGAAGAGTTACAGCAACAGCCGCGATCATGCTTGCGATAAAGCCCGGAATGATCTCGTAAATTCCGATATCCGAAAGGAACACGAGCCAGCAAATATCAACAACTGCTCCGACAACGATACCTGCAACGGCACCGCTGAAATTGAAGCGCTTCCAGAAAAGGCTGAGCATAATAGTAGGTCCGAACGCCGCACCGAATACGCCCCATGCGTTTGAAACGAGCGACATGATTGAACCCGAGCCGGGATATGAAGCGATGAGAAGAGCGCAAACCGCGATAACAAGAACAACGATTCTGCCCGACCAGAGCATCTCCTTGTCGCTTGCCTTGTTCTTTCTGATAACAGGCTGATAAACGTCGGCAGAGAATGAGGACGCGGCAGCAAGAAGCTGACTGTCCGCCGTGCTCATCGAAGCGGCAAGAACCGCGGAAAGAAGAATACCCGAAATAACACCCGGGAAGATCTTACGAACCATTGTGATGAATACGAGCGAGCCCTCGTTGATCTCCTCTGTGAAGCCGAATGCAAGACGTCCGATGATGCCGATAAGCGCAGCAAATATAACGATGATAACAGTCCATGAAATACCGATCTTTGCTGATTTTTTAAGGTCTTTCTGAGACTTGAGCGACATAAATCTGATTATGATATGCGGCATGCCGAAGTAACCGAGACCCCATCCGAGGCCGGATGCTATGTCTTTCCAGCTGGCAAAAGCGTTCCAGAAGCCCGGACTCTGCTGAGTGACAACCGCTGTGTCGGAAAGAGTGAGAACCGATGCGGCGGCAATCGGAGCGATAAGCATAGCCGCAAGGATGAGCATACCCTGGAAGAAATCCGTCCAGCAAACGGCATTAAAGCCTCCGAGGAACGTATAGCCGACGATAATAACCGTTGCTATATACATAGCCGTGCTTTCCTTAATACCGATAACCGTATGGAAAAGTGTTCCGCAGGCCTTAACGCTTGATGCGGCATAAACCGTGTAAGCGACGAGGAAAACAACAGCGCAGATGACCTGCAAAGCCTTTGACTTTGAAAGGAATCTGTTTGTGAGATACTGCGGAATCGTGATTGAATCGTTCGCAACAATTGAAAAACGGCGAAGTCTCGGCGCTTCAACTATCCAGCTTATCGTGTAGCCGATCGCAAGACCGACAGGGATCCAAACCTGTCCGAGACCGAGAGCATAGATAGAGGTTGGGAGACCCATAAGAACCCATGCGCTCATATCCGATGCGCCTGCGGAAAGTGCCGTTACCCAAGCGCCCATCTGGCGGCCGCCGAGGAAATAGGTCTTTTCGGAGCCATCCTTACTCTTGAAGAAGAAATAGAAACCTATTCCGAGCATAAACAAGAGATAGATGACAAAAACTACAATTTCTGAAATCTTCATATAAAAACCCCTTCGTAATCGCTGAATCAAGCATTTCAGCGAAATATTTTTTGCCGCAAACACCAAAACGCAGATGAATTCATTATCGGCATCATGAGATTTCGGCAGTAAAGCAACCGATGAAAAAGATACTAAAGCCAAATCGCGGTTTCTTTACACATGATTTTGTAATTATATCACATATATGACAAGATGTAAATAATTTTTTTGTTTTTTCTCGGCAAAACGGGGCTATATGTTAAAAACAAGTTGTTATTTCAAATCCTTACGGCGAAAAAAGATTATTCCGCCGATGGTTGTCACTAAAACAGTTATTCCGTTATAAACTGAAAGCGACGAGGGCTTTTCAACGTCCATGTCGGCAATCTGAAGCATCTGACCGCCCGATGTAAAATCCTGCAAAAATTCATATACTTCTCGTTTCTTACCGCCGACATAGTTCGGGTTCTTTGTTGCGGGCTCTTCAACCGTGACACCGTTTTCGATATATGTATACGCAGGAAGATACTCCGGCTCATTCAATGCGGAGGTCAGATAAATTCCGACAAACAAAAGTATAAACACCGTAAGAATACAGCCGACCGTTGTGTGAGCCTTGTTCCGGCACAGCATTGAAATAAGAACGAGAATCGAAGCAACCGCAGTCACGAGAGCAAAGCTCAGCCCGATATAAATTGCGATCGTTTTCGGCGTTGAGCTAAGCCTTCCGTTGAGGAGCAATCCGAGAACAAGGTGCGGAAGCATATAAGCAAGACACATAAATGCTCCTGCCGAAATGCTTATCAGAAGATTGGAAAGATAAATACTGCTTCTTCTGTGCCCTGCAATTATCTTGTTGCGAAGCGTACCGTTTCCGTATTCACTGCCGATGTAAAGCGAAGTAAAAACTGAAAGGGCTATCGGCGCAAGAAAAGCAAAGATGAAAAAGCTCAAATCCAACGACCACTGTATACCGCTGTGCAGACTGTCAAAATAATGAGCGAGCGGAAGCATTGCGCCGATCAAAAGCATCAGGAGCGATAACAGCCAAAACGGCTTATCCTTTCTCATGCGGTAAAATCCCGCCTTAAGCAGCTCAGTCATTGCCGACACCTCCCACCAGATTCATATAAAAGCTTTCAAGGCTTTCATCGCTTTCCCTCATGCTGTAAACCGTGCATCCCCTTGAGAAAAGCCTTGTAACAAGCTCCGTAACCTGAATTTCAGCATAAATTTTTGCTTTATTACCGTCAATGATCTCATATTCAATGCCGTAATCCTCAAGCACATCAGACAAAATTTTTGTATCGCTTACATTCATGCTGATGCTTTTTCTGCAAGCCTGTTCAAGCTCCTCGGCGCTCATTTCCCCTAGCATATGTCCGCGGTCTATGAAGCCGTAATGAGTGGCGAGACGGGAAAGCTCATCAAGAATGTGGCTCGAAATGAGAACCGTTATCCCCTTTTCCGCATTGAGCTTTAAAATCAGCTCTCTCATTTCAATGATTCCCTGTGGGTCAAGTCCGTTTGTAGGCTCATCAAGTATCAGAAATTCGGGATTGCCCGCCAAGGCCACGGCAATGCCCAAGCGCTGACGCATACCGAGCGAGAAGTTCTTCACCTTCTTTTTTCCCGTACTGTCAAGTCCGACGAGGCTGAGCAGCTCCGATATCTCGGCATTATCCGCCGACTTGAGAATATAATTCTGCTGACGCAAATTTTGCTCCGCCGTCATTTCGGGATAAATCGCAGGGGCTTCAACAACGGCACCTATTCTGCTTCTGCTTTTGATGATTCTTCTGTCCGTGCATTTTATGCCGTTCAGCAGGTATTCGCCGCCGCTTGGCTCCTGCAATCCGCAAATCAAGCGAATCAGCGTTGTTTTGCCTGCGCCGTTACGTCCGACAAAGCCGTAGATCGAGCCTTTCGGAATGTGCATCGTCAGCCCGTTCAGTGCGCTGAAATTGTGATAACGCTTCTCTAGCGCATTTGTTTCAAGTATATATTCCATAAGCGTCTCCTTAAGTAAATAGTCTTATCATTCTTGCAAACTCCATTGTCAGAATTTTTAAAAGAACACCTCCCGACATAACATAAAACCAAATTTCTCTCATATGCTGTGACTTGGCAATCGGCGTCGCAACAGCGGCGACTATTATAAGCAAAGCTCCGATACATCCGATAACCGTCGGTATGCTGACAAGTCCGAAAAGTCCGGGGTCGCAGCTGCCGTCAATAGCATGCTGAATCGTTCTGTCCAAGCCGTCACGAGCCGCCGCAAAACAGCAGACCACCAGCCCGAAAACAAGCAGAATTACACTTCTCCGTCCCCAATACTGAACGCTGTCACTGTTCAGAAAAGAATACCCCATATAAAAAAGAAGTACAAAAATCATTATCGTTGTCGCCGTTGTCACAGCATTTCCGAAATAAAGCTTTACCATATCTGTCCACCCCATAAATCAATTATCCTTTTTCATGCAAAAGAGATGTAAGCCGAGCGCCGCGTTAAAACCCGTCGCCGCAAATACGCTGAAGCGTTCGACAATGCCGAAATACTCGGACGGAACAATTTTCATTCCGAGCGCGCCGACAAGCATCATGCCAAGGGCAATTCCTGCGCAAATGCCGTATGAACGGCAGGATTTATCCCTCGCCCCTGCAATTATGATCAGCGTCAGCGAAGCGATAGAAAGAACAACCACCAATGCGGTTATAATCAAGTGCATTTTATCCTGAAAGCCGCCTGCATAGCCGCTGTCGCTCAGCGGAAACATTCTGTAGCCGACCGCTGACACCCATTCCATTACGGCAAAGGTATAAATGCCAACGCGCAAAAGCCTTGTCTTTTTGCCCTGAATCTCCACGCAGACAAGCGTTGCACACAGCACCTCGCAGACATTGTAAAGACTGCTGAGCCGATTCCACAGCGCCAATGACGGTGCATTTGCCGCGCTGAGGTCGCTGACCGCCTGAGCTGTCCAATTATAATCGGGATATGCGAGCGGTGAAAACACGACCGCCGCCGTGTACGACAGCAGACTGACTATGCCCAGTAAGCCTAACTTTTGCAATAAACCTTTTTTCATAAAAAGACCTCCATATAATAAAACGCAGTGCATAACCACATTAAGCGGTCAGCACTGCGTCTTTGCGTCGGGTTGACTTGATATTGTTTCTACATTAAATTTTTGTGCATTTATTATGCTTTCGTGTTTGCATTTCGGGCAGAACAGCGGAAATCGGCGAAGAACTGTATCTTCAAGCAGACGCACACGGGTCTTTGCACCGCACAATGGACATAAGACCCACCTTTCGTCGGACTGATTCATTGACCGTCGCCTCTTTCTTTAGTTGATGTATTAAAGCTCCGAAAAAACAGGCGCACGTGTGCATCAAGCTTTTCGAGACATTCCGCTTCCTTTTCGGGCTGACGGTCGCAAACGGCAATCAGCGTTATAACAGGCGAAACATACATCAGTGCAAGCGTCTCGGGATCTTCATTTTCAAGCTCCCCTGCGGCAATCAGACTTCTGAAAATTCCTGCATGGTATGCAATCACACGGTCAACATACCGTTTGGTATAAAGCCGTGCAAGCTCGGGTGAGCGGAATTGCTCAATAGTCATCATGCGGCGAAAGCGGCTGATGTTTTCATCGTGAAGCGAATAGCAAAAGAGCTGACGAACTCTTCGCACCAGCTCCTCCTCGGAAATCTCCGAAAAAACAGGAATATCCTGCTGAGAATTCTGCACATGGATATCAATTTTATCCGTGTCCTTTTCGTATTGGGCGGCAGTCTCCTCCACTATCGCGTCAAAAATCGCCTGCTTGCTCGGATAATGATTATATAAGGACGGAGCCTTGATGCCAACCGCCCTTGCGATCTCACCGACGCTTACCGAGTCGTAGCCGTTCTCGGAAAAAAGCTCCAGTGCCTTGTACAAAATCTTCTTTTTTGTGTCCTCCTGCTTCATATGCCCTCCACTAACTAACGTTCGTTAGTATAATTATAACTCGTTTTTTTCTTTTGTCAATAGTTAATTTATATTTCTTTTCAAACCTGTCAATTATATATTTAAATATTTAAACGCCCAAAAATCATCTTAAAATGAAATATATTGACTTTTACCGTAAAAGTGCTATAATAGCACCGATATTTGCGGATATGGCGGAATTGGCAGACGCGTTGGATTTAGGATCCAATATCTTCTGATGTGCAGGTTCAAGTCCTGTTATCCGCACCAGATATCAGGTGCAGTTTTCTGTACCTGATTTTTTATGGATTTATTTATTTTTGGCATTATTAGATAAATTAGCCCTGCTGTATTTGTAAAAAAAATCTATTGACAATATCATTACGCAAAGTATAAAATTACATTGAATTCAGCCTTTTAGCTGAAAGGAGGTTGTGAAACAGTCAATGTCTTGTTTCACTCAGACTTAAAATGTTTCATAATATTCGTTTCAAAAAGCATCTAACAACATTTCAAAGTATTTTTTTAGGATTCTTTTTGATAATTATTATCGGTTCTTTGTTGCTGATGCTCCCGATATCCTCGGTTTCCGGAAAAGTGACTCCTTTTAACGAATCTCTTTTTACTGCGACTTCCGCGGTATGCGTCACGGGACTTGTTGTTCAAGATACGGGAAGCTATTGGTCAGCATTCGGTCAGGCAATTATACTGATTCTTATTCAAATAGGCGGTCTCGGCGTTATTACCGTCGCCGCATCTTTTGCCCTTCTTTCAGGGCGCAAGATTTCCCTTATGCAACGCAGCACGATGCAGGAAGCTATTGCGGCGCCCAAGATCGGCGGTATCGTTCGCCTTACAGGATTCGTTTTAAAAGCAACGCTTATTTTCGAATTAAGCGGCGCTGTAATAATGATGCCTGTTCTTTGCAAGGATTATGGGGTCAAAGGAGTTTGGCTTGCTGTTTTTCATTCGATCTCGGCTTTCTGCAATGCCGGATTTGACATTTTGGGAACAGACGCTTCGAAATATGTTTCTCTGACGCAGTACGTAAACTGCACTTCTATTAACCTTGCCGTTATATTTCTTATTGTAATCGGCGGTATCGGATTTCTGACATGGGAGGATATTTATACAAATAAGCTTCACTTCCGGCGATACCGTATGCAAAGCAAGGTTATCCTTATTACTTCGGCGATACTTATAATTGTTCCGGCTTTATATTTTTTCTTTTTTGATTTAAATAACCTTCCGATAAAACAAAGAATTCTTTCTTCTCTTTTTCAGTCGGTTACAACAAGAACAGCCGGATTCAATACTGTAGATTTAACCGCGCTGCAAGAACCTTCCATTGCAACAATGATAGTTCTTATGATTATCGGAGGTTCTCCGGGCTCAACAGCCGGCGGTATTAAAACGACAACCGTCGCAGTTCTCATTGCCAATTCTTTGGCAACGTTCGGTCGCAAAGATTCCTCCAATTTTTTTAAACGAAGAATTGATAATCAGGTTGTAAAAAACGCATCAACAATACTGATCATGTATTTGGTTCTTTCATTTACAGGTGCCGTAGCCATAAGCACGGCAGAGAAAATACCTTTTTTAAAATGCCTGTTTGAAACGTCTTCTGCAATAGGAACAGTCGGATTAACACTTGGAATAACACCGGAATTAGGTTTATTCTCTCAACTGATTTTAATACTCTTAATGTTCTGCGGAAGAGTCGGAGGCTTGACTCTGATATATGCCGCAATATCCAATACAAAGAAAAATATTTCAAAATACCCCTTAGAGCGTATCACCGTAGGATAAAGGAGGATCATACATGAAGAACGTTTTACTTATCGGTCTCGGCCGTTTCGGAAGACATATGGCTATGGATCTCAACCGTCTCGGTCATCAGGTTATGGCTGTTGACTTAAATGAGGAAAGAATCAACGATATTCTTCCGTACGTCACAAATGCCCAGATCGGCGACAGCACAAACGAACAATTTATCAGATCGCTCGGTGTGAATAATTATGACCTCTGCATCGTGGCTATAGGCAACAATTTTCAAAGCTCACTTGAAACTACATCGTTGCTCAAAGAGCTCGGTGCTCAAAAAGTCATATCCCGTGCCGAACGGGATGTTCAGGCGAAATTTCTTCTCAGAAACGGAGCCGATAACGTAGTTTATCCCGAAAAACAGGTTGCGGAATGGGCTGCTATACGATTTACGGCAGATCACATTTTGGACTTCATTGAAGTTGACGATTTGCACGCAATTTGTGAGGTTGCAGTGCCAAAATCGTGGTACGGAAAAACCGTTGGTCAAGTTGATGTCCGACGCAAATACAATCTTAATATTATCGGCATCAAAAAGAATAATAATATCGACATGGCTATCTCATCTGAGACTTTACTCAATAATGATGTAACTCTTCTTGTTCTCGGCGACTATAAATCTTTACAAAAATGCTTCCAAATCTAAGGTCATATTATTTGTCTTACGGCTCTCCTCTTTTCCGAATCTATTTAAGTCATATATATCAAAAGGATCCGTACTTAATTTACATATCTCAATTGTGAGATACAACCAATAAGTAACTATACAATTCTATGAAAGGCAGAAATTGAGTGAAAATTATTGTTGTCGGAATCGGCAAGGTCGGTTATACTGTTGCGGATCAGCTTTCAAACGAGCATCACGATGTAACCATTGTCGACACCAATAAAAAAGTTCTTAATGCGGTTCTAAATAATCTTGACGTAATCGCCGTGCACGGTAACGGAGCTTCTCGCAAGGTTCTCTCCGAGGCAGGCGTTGAGGAAAGCGATCTTGTTATCGCCCTCACAGGAAGCGATGAAATCAACCTGCTTTGCTGTCTGCTCGCAACAAAACTCGGAGCAAACGGTACAATTGCACGTGTCAGAAATCACGAATATTATGATGACGTTCGTCTTATAAAAGACAGTCTCGGTCTTTCAATGGTAATCAATCCCGAAAAAGAAGCGGCGGAGGAAATTCTCCGTATTCTCAAATACCCGTCGGCAAAGAATATTGATACCTTTGCAAAGGGTAAAATCAATATTGTAAGCTTTACAGCTACTAAAAACTGCACTCTCTGCGGTCAAGCGGTCAAGGATTCATTCTCGAGACTTAAAGCGAGAGCTCTTGCCTGTGCCGTTGAACGCGAAAACAAGATTTTTATCCCGTTCGGCGATTCCGTAATTGAAGAAAATGACGTTGTTGCCGTGCTCGTTGCACCCAATGAAATCCCGATATTTTTTAAGGAGATCGGCTTGCCCGTTAACTCTGTGAAAAAGACAATGATTATCGGCGGCGGCAAAATCGGTCATTATCTTGCAACGGAAATGTGCCGCCTTAATATGGATACGACGATTGTTGAAAGCAATCCAAAAACCGCTGAAGAGCTCAGCTACCTTCTTCCGAAAGCAAACATCATATGCGGAGACGGAACAAACCGCGCTCTGTTGATGGAGGAGGGCTTGCGTGACGCAAGCGCAATATGCTGCCTGACAGGTTTTGATGAGGAAAATCTTATTCTTTCTCTTTTTGCCAAAAAGGTTGTTCCCAATATAAAAACAATTGCAAAAATCAACAGAACGTCTTTCAATGAGGTTGTGCGTTCACTTGACATCGGCAGTGTTATATATCCCAAATTCATAACAGCCAGTCAGATTCTTCAGCACGTCCGTGCAAAGAAGAACAACATCGGCAGTAATGTTGAGACGCTCTACAAAATAATTGACAATAAGGTTGAGGCATTGGAATTTCATGTCAGCGAGGAAAGTGACATTGTTAACACTTCTCTTGAGGATCTGCTTCTTCACAAAAATGTTATTATCGGTTCAATTAACCGTAAGGGCAATGTTTTCATCCCCCGAGGTAAGGATATGCTTCAGGTCGGCGATTCCGTTGTTGTCGTAACTACGATCCAAGGTCTTTCCGATCTTGACGATATCATTAAGGATTGACGCCATGAACAAAAAAATGATAACCTATGTTTTAGGTATTCTGCTTATTACCGAGGGCGCTCTCCTTATACTTCCTACGCTGATCGGTTTTTACTATAAGGAAAACGTCGTTCCGTTTCTCATAACGATAGCGGCGACCGTTGCTTCGGGCTTTGTTATGACCCGATTTAAACCGCATGACAAAACGATCGTTTCAATGGACGGCTTTGCAATCGTTTCGCTCGGCTGGATCCTTATCAGTCTTTTTGGAGCTCTGCCCTTTTTCATCAGCAAGGAGATTCCGAATTACCTTGATGCCGTTTTCGAGGTCGTTTCAGGCTTCACCACAACGGGCTCAAGCATACTGACAAACGTTGAAGCACTGAGCAAGGGAATGCTTTTCTGGCGCAGCTTCACCCACTGGATCGGCGGTATGGGCGCGCTGGCATTCATCATGGCGATTCTTCCGCTTGCAAAGGGCGGCGGCAATCTCCAGCTTATGAGGGCGGAAAGCCCGGGTCCCGACGTTGAAAAGCTTGTGCCGAAATCAAAGAGTACAGCGCGGATTCTTTACGGAATTTATGTTATAATGACGGTCGTACAGATTCTTCTGCTTCGATGCGGCGGACTTTCGTTCTTTGAAAGCACAACGCTGAGCTTCGGCACGGCAGGTACCGGCGGATTTGCTATCGTCAATTCAAGCATTGCCGATTACAGCCTATACACACAGATAATAATCGGCGTTTTCATGATGCTTTTCGGTATCAATTTTAACTTCTATTTTCTTCTGTTCTGCGGAAAACTGAAAGCAGCGTTCAGAAACGTTGAGGTCAAGTCCTACATAGGAATAATGGCAACGTCAATAATCCTGATTGCACTAAATATCCGACATATGTTCGGCTCGTTCTTTGAGGCGCTTCATCAGTCGGCATTTCAGGTCAGTTCTGTAATGACTACTACGGGTTATGCAACAACCGATTTTGATAAATGGCCTGTTTTCAGCAGGACGGTAATGCTCATCGTTATGTGCGTGGGTGCATGTGCAGGCAGTACCGGCGGCGGATTCAAGGTCTCGAGAATTATTATTCTTGCCAAATCGGCAAAGCGAGAATTAAAGCGCCTTGCTCACCCAAGAAGCGTGAGCGTTATCACAATGGACGGCAAGCGTATCAGTGATGAGGTAGTAACTGGAACCAATGTATTCTTCTTCATTTATGTTGTAATTTTTGTTGTTTCCCTGCTGATTGTCTCAACCGACGGTAAGGATATGGTTACAAATATTTCCGGAGTTATCGCAACGCTCAACAACATCGGTCCCGGACTCGGAGAAGTCGGACCGACGGGCAATTTTTCCGATTTCAGTTGGTATTCAAAGGTCGTATTTATTCTCGATATGCTTCTTGGCAGGCTGGAGATTTTCCCCTTCCTTATGCTTTTTACTCCTAAGCTTAAAAGGAGTAAGAAAATTAAATGACAATTAAATAATTCCTATGCAAAAGATAAAAGCACAAGCCTTATATGTGGGACGATATTTAATTTGTGTGGCAGGAAAAGGCGCGACTTCGGTCGCGTCCTTTTTCTTTTTTACTTATAACAGTCGGTAAGAGTTTGAGCTCGATAAAATTCTACTCCCTCAGTCGGCTTTGCTGATAAACATTAAATCCCCACCACAGCAAGCAAAAAGGTAGCTCAAAGAGTCAGATGATATAAAGATACATTTTCACTTATCCCTACCACCGCAAGCGGTCCCCCGTCTCGCTGCGGCTCGGTCACGTCGCGGCTCTGACAGTCCACCGGACTGTCATTCACTACCGCGCCGACACTGCGCTACCCAAAGGAGGAGCCCATGTTCAAAAAACTGCTCTGCATAAAAAATCCGCCGCGCCGTATAACACGGCACGACGGATCGGTGATTACCTTAATTCAAATTTACGCTGTAAAGCTATTCAAAGCCTTAAGCAACATAGCGATATATCTTCGCATGTCTCTGCTCCTCAAGCTCACGCTCACGCTGACGGCGAGCCTGCTGAGCGGCGCGCTTCTTTGCGATCGCCTTCTTGCGCTTGCGAAGATAAATTCTCTTTGCGATAAAGCGAATAACCTTATCCTCAAAGTCAACGAACCTCTGCTCGTGCAGAACTCCGAAAATTACAAATAATACTGCCGCTATCTCGATTAAAGTCCTTATTGCAAATGCTGTTGTCATAATTAAAACCTCCTGAATATTACCGAACGTTTTCCGAACGTTTGTTCTTTACAAGTCATATTATAGCAGATTTTTTGTATTTGTCAACACATTTGTTCGATTATTTTCGCTTTTACAGTCCTCTTTCACGGACTTTACACAAGTTTTTTTGAAATTTCCGGCAAAATCTGATTATCAAGCGACCCATCGGCGAAAAATTCACTGATATTTTCGAGCGTAGTCGCCGCAATATTCGTCAGCGCCTCCCCTGTCAGAAATCCCTGATGAGAAGTAACAATAACATTCGGCAGGCAGATAAGCCTTGTCAAAATGTCATCTCTGACGATCACAGTCGAATTATCCTCATAAAAAAGCTCCGATTCCTCTTCGTAAACATCAAGACATGCGCCGCCGATTTTTTCATTGAGCAAACCGTAAAGCAGTGCTTCGCTGTCAATGAGCGCACCTCTTGATGTGTTCACGATAAACACACCCTTTTTCATCTTGTCGATGCTCTTTGCGTTTATCATGTGCCTTGTGGACGGATTGAGCGGACAATGCAGTGAAATTACGTCCGATTCCTTAAACAGCGTATCAAGGTCAACGTATTCTACCCATTCATTGTTTTGGAACACGTCGTATGCAAGAACTCTCATTCCGAAGCCGCGGCAGATGTCAATAAAAGCCGCGCCGATCTTACCTGTTCCGATAATGCCGACCGTTTTGCCGTGCAGGTCGAAGCCCGTCAGTCCGTTCAGGCTGAAATTGAAATCCCTTGTTCTCAAAAAAGCCTTGTGAATTCGCCTGTTGAGCGTCAGGAGCAGTGCCATAGCATGCTCGGCGACCGCATGGGGCGAATACGCAGGAACCCTGACAACGGGTATTTTACCCTCCGCGTAACGAATATCAACATTGTTGTAGCCTGCACAGCGCATCGCGATAAGCCGCACTCCGAGCTTATCGAGAGCGTCGATGGCTGGCGCGGAAACATCGTCATTGACGAAGGCGCAGACCGCGTCCGAACCCTCCGCGAGCTTTGCCGTGCGCGCGCTGAGCTTTGTCTCAAAATAGTTTATTGTAAAGCCGTACTGCTCGTTGATCAAATTAAAATATTCCCTGTCGTACGGCTTGGTATCATAAAAGCTGATCGTTCTCATACAATCCCCTCCGAGATTAGCATAAACGGTCAGCTATTATTTATTCAATCATTTAATTATTTTATATATGAGCTTTTGCGCTTGCGGCTTTTCGTTGCCGAATGTGAAAGCTCCGAGGAATTCACTCTTTGCCGATTCTATTTTACTTTCGTCATCGGTGTAAAATACCGCCAGCGTTTCTCCCTTTTCAATGTGATCTCCCGTTTTCTTTTTGAGTACGATTCCTGCGCTCGGGTCGATCGGATCGCCCTTTTTCTCACGTCCTGCGCCGAGAATTACCGATGCAAGCCCTATTTTCTCTGCGTCAGTATGCTCAATATAGCCGTCATGCTCAGAAACGATTTCAACAGCACACTTCGGCTGTTTAAACAGCGAATAATCGTCAACAACACTCTCGTTTCCGCCCTGTGCTGAAATCATTTCACGGAGCTTGCCGAGCGCCGAGCCGTCGTCGATCGCGCCCTTTGCCATTGCATAACTGGTCTTTTCGTCACTGCCCGTAACCATACAAAGCATCTGCGCCGCAAGCGTAAGACAAACCTCAGTCAGGTCGCTTTCACCCTCGCCCTTGAGCGTTTTGATTGCTTCAATTACCTCAAGCGAATTGCCGACGGAATCGCCGAGCGGAATATCCATATTAGTTATCACAGCGGTAACGCTTCTGCCTGCCGATTTACCTATCGAGACCATTTCCCTTGCCAGTTCTTCTGAATCCTCGACGTTTTTCATGAATGCGCCGCTGCCCGTTTTGACGTCGAGAACGATTCCCCTTGAGCCTGCGGCAAGCTTTTTACTCATTATGCTTGAAGCAATCAGAGGTATGCTTTCAACGGTCGCCGTAACATCACGCAGGGAATAAAGCTTTTTATCCGCAGGAGCAAGCTCGCCCGTCTGACCGACGATGCAAAGACCGATACCGTTGACCTGCTTTATAAATTCATCGGGACTAAGCTCGGTTCTGAAATTCGGAATTGCTTCGAGCTTATCGACCGTACCGCCCGTGTGTCCGAGTCCCCTGCCGCTCATCTTGGCAACCCTGCCGCCGCACGAGGCAACTATCGGCGCAACAATCAGCGAGGTTTTATCGCCCACGCCGCCCGTGCTGTGCTTATCGACCGTGAAGCCGTCAACGCCGCTGAGGTCGATCTGATCGCCAGATTCAGCCATCGCGAGCGTAAGCGCCGAGGTTTCCCTCGCCGTCATGCCGCGAAAATAAACAGCCATGCAGAATGCCGCCGCCTGATAATCGGGAATCGTGTCGTTCGTGTAGCCCTCGACGAAGAAGCGTATTTCCTCGTCGCTCAGCTCACCGCCGTTGCGCTTTTTATGAATAATATCGTACATTCGCATAAAATCACCTTTTATTTTTCTCTCTGAATTCTATATTCTTTTTCTATCCAGGCCATGAGAAGCTTGACTATCTTTTGCTGTTCCGTTTCCGTCAGCGCTCTGCCCTGCGGCACCCTGTACCATTTATTCAGACAGCCGCGGCAGCAGCAGGCGCAGGCATGCTGTGCGACAAAGACGGGATGACCCCTCATCGGTGTTTGCTTGCCGTCATTCGAAATCTCGGCAGGAGCAAGCCTTTTCTCGACAAAATCGGCGGCATGCGAACGAATCACATCAAGCCCCTTTTCGTCGATATAGTCAATATCCTTTTTCGTCAGGTGAAAGCCCGAACGGAATTTTGATTTTTGAAGCTTCGCCAGAGCCTCGTCAATAGTCTGCATAATTATTCTTCCCTGTTTTTATTCTGCTTCTCGTCACGGATAAACTTTTCGAGCATAACCTGCTTTGCTATTATCTTGTTCATTTTATCATGAAGATCCTCAATCATAATTTCTGTCTTGAGGTTGACCTTATAATCGTTCTCGGCACGTCGGCGATCTTTCTCCTCCTGTCGGTTCTGGCTCATCATGATGAGTGGTGCTTGAATTGCGGCAACGCAGGACAGAACGAGGTTGAGCAAGATAAACGGATACGGGTCAAAAGCACGTTTAGCAAGCAAGACATTGCCCACCATCCAAATTATAAGCACAGCGGTAAACGAAAATATAAACGCCCAGCTGCCTGCAAATTTTGCAATTTTGTCGGCGGCGCGCTGTCCTGCCGTATATTTTTCTCTTTGCGGATTGGCTGAAATGCGGCTGTCTGCAAGCATATTGAGTATTTCCTCGTCGGACATATCATGCTTTACATCAGAAATAATTTCTCTTATAAGCTTCTTATTTGTTTTCACAAGAACCACCCTTTTATCCCTTTATGCAAAGATTATATCATATTATTTTTCATTTTTCCAGTAGCATTGACAATTGCTTTGAATTTGTGATAAAATTTTGTCAAATAAATCACAAGAGGTAATGCAAAATGAGTTCAGAAAAAGTTGCGGTAATCACAGGTGCAGGCTCGGGAATCGGTCTTGCAACAGCTCGCATGCTCCGCGAAAAGGGCTGCACGGTTTATAATCTCAGCCGTCACCCTGCCGAAAACGAAAGAAATAAATTTATCTTTGCCGATGTTTCGGATTCTGCAACAGTGAAAGCCGCTGTTGAACAAATAATAGCGGAAAGCGGCAAAATTGACCTGCTTGTAACCTCGGCAGGTATGGGCGTTTCGGGCGCAGTTGAATTCATCGAGGAAGAAGAAATGAAGCGCCAGTTTGAGGTCAACCTCTTTGGCACAATAAACACAGTCAAGGCGGTTCTTCCGCAAATGAGAAAGCAGAAAAGCGGTAAAATAATCTGCATAAGCTCCGTAGCCGCTGTTTATTCGATTCCGTTCCAGGCTTATTATTCCGCATCAAAAGCGGCTATAAACTCGTTTGTCGATGCGCTGACTAATGAGGTCAAGGGTTTCGGAATAGAGGTAGCCTCCGTTATGCCGGGTGATATTTCAACAGGCTTCACTGCCGCAAGGAGCAAAACTAATGCAGGCGACGACGTTTACTCGGGTGTTATCGGCTCGGCTGTTTCGGCAATGGAGAAGGACGAAAAGAACGGCATGACGCCCGATTCTGTCGCTAAGCTCGTTGTCAAGCTCGCTGAAAAGAAGCATGTCGCTCCTCTTTACACCGCAGGCTTAAAATACAAATCGCTCGTATTTCTCTCACGAATTTTCCCGCATAGGCTTGCAGTCAAAATCGTCGGCGGAATGTATAAATAAGGGCATAAAGAGCTTTCTCTGCATCAAAAACAAACCAAACATCAGACTATTATAAAGCAAAAAACTACTGCACTTAGAGTAAAACTAAATGCAGTAGCTGTTTTTATTCAGCCTCTTTCGGCAGGCAGATGTAATGATGAAGAATGTTGATGTCCTCGGGCATATAAAGTCCGTGCGAGCCACAGCCTGCGTCGATCTCATGACAGCCGTGATCCATCGCAAAGCCCAGAAGAGTGTTGTGGTTCTTCCAATTATTGCGAATCAGCTCGCAAAAGATTGAAAATACCTGCGAATTTTCGGTGAGCTGAGCGAGCGTGTTCGGATCCTCGGGACCCTTATGGTGCATTATCGCATCATAATTCTCGTTGTAAACAACTATCAAATCATATTTATCCTCAAGAATAAGCTCGCAAGCCTTTGCGTTGATTTCAGGCACGGTTTCATAGATAAAATAATCCATATCACGCTCAAGGAAAATCTTGCCTATCGAGCAGGTCGTGTCTGCGATGATCGCCGCCTTTTTGCCCGCACGGATAAATGCATCAAAAATCGTGTCTATTGTCAGAACGGGCTTTTTATATACCGTGATACCGTGAACCTCAGGCTGTGCACCTGTGTACATCGTCGCGAAGCACACGGGAGTAACCGACGGCATGACGGTCGCAAATGGAACGTGAAGCTCCGTGCGGTCAAGCGTATCGTCCATGAACTCGGGATATTTTTCCTGCACCCACTGCGCTACCGCATCGGGATTATACATAAAGAGCCTGTCGGCTTTTTCTCCGTTAAATTTTTTGTCGGCATAGTCAACGATGACCTGAGCCGCCTCTGCCGCCTCTTTCGGCGGTTCGACACCCATAACCTTGCACAGCGCCGCACACAAGGTATCAAGCGAAAGACTGTTGAATTCGTCCATTTTATACACCCCTTAATTGATATGGGTTTATGATATCATATCAAACGGTAAAAAGCAATAAAAACTGCCGCAGAAAATTCACTGCGACAGCTTTTTTTATTTGATTTTATTTTATAACTCTTACTCTGATAACGCCGTCAATTGCTTCAAGAGCGGCAGTGTCTGCCTCGGAATCAACAACCGAGTAGCCGTATGCTCCTCTTACTGCGCTCTTTGCGTCTGCGCCGAGTACAGCCTTAACAGCGTCTGCGGCGTCAGCCTTGTGAATAACGCAGGTTCTTGCGCCATCAACCTTGTCAAGCGGCATTCTCGGCATATTTACCGAGTTTACGATCTCGCCCTTTTCGATGTAAGCGATAAGCTCATCGGCAGCCATAACCGCACAGTTGTCCTCGCTCTCGGGAGTTGATGCGCCGAGGTGCGGAATAGCGATAACGCCGTCAACGGCGATAACCTCATCCGACGGGAAGTCCGTAACATAAGCGGCAGCCTTACCGCTTTCGAGTGCGGCAATCATGTCTGCGCTGTTTACAAGTCCTCCGCGGGCAAAGTTGAGAATTCTTACTCCGTCCTTGCAAAGTGCAAGCGTGTCCTTATTGACTGTATCTTTTGTTGCGTCATTGAGCGGAACGTGAATTGTGATGTAATCACTCTTTTTAAAGATGTCGTTAATGTCCTCAACGATCTCTGTATCTGCCGAAAGAGCAACCTTGACACCCTCGGAAAGAAACGGGTCATAGCCAACGATTTTCATTCCGAGTGCTTCGGCGGCCTGAGCAACCTTGAAGCCGATTGCGCCGAGACCGATAACGCCGAGAGTCTTGCCCATGATTTCGGGACCTGCGAACTGTGACTTACCTTTTTCAACAAGCTTGCCTACGTTGTCGCCCTCGCCCTTGAGTCCCTTGCACCAGTCATAAGCGGCTGTAACCTTTCTCGAAGCGAGAAGAAGTCCGCAGATAACAAGCTCCTTAACGGCGTTTGCGTTTGCACCGGGAGTGTTGAAAACAACGATACCCTGCTCGGCGCACTTGTCAACGGGAATATTGTTTGTGCCTGCACCGGCACGGGCGATTGCAAGAGTTTCGGGAGCGAATACTGTCTCGTGCATTGAAGCCGAACGAACCATAACGGCGGTCGGATTCTCACAGCTGTCCGAGCAAGCGTACTTACCGTCGAAACGGTCGGTGCCGCAGGCGGCAATTTTGTTGAGAGTAAGAATATTATACATAAAATTATCTCCTTTTATAGAATAAGGCTGTTCCGTTAAAGGTAAAGGCAACACAAGCCTTCCCCTCAAGGGGAAGCCTGCTTTGTGCCATCTGACTTTAAGATAACAGCCTGTGTGTTTTTATTTATGAATTAGCTTCCTCGAACTTCTTCATGAACTCAACGAGCTTTTCAACGCCCTCGATCGGCATTGCGTTGTAAATAGAAGCTCTCATTCCGCCAACGGTCTTGTGACCCTTGAGGTTGATGAAGCCTGCCTCGGTTGCCTCGGCAATGAACTTTGCTTCCATGTCCTTGTCACCGATAACGAACGGAACGTTCATAAGAGAACGGTCCTCCTTGACAACAGTGCCCCTGAAGAGCTTGCTTGAATCAAGGTAATCGTAAAGGATCTTAGCCTTAGCTTCGTTCCTTGCCTTCATAGCGTCAAGACCGCCGATGCTCTTGATCCACTCAAGAACGAGCTTGCACATATAGATAGTATAGCACGGCGGAGTGTTGTACATTGAACCGTTGTCTGCGTGAATCTTATAGTCAAGCATTGTCGGTGTATAATCGCGTGCATGGCCGAGCATATCCTCACGGATGATAGCGATTACAAGACCTGCGGGAGCAACGTTCTTCTGAGCGCCGCCGTAAACCATTGCAAACTTGGAGATATCAAGCGGCTCCGAGAAGAAGCAGGATGAAACGTCTGCAATAAGAGGAATATCGCCTGTGTCCGGGATATACTTAAAGGTTGTACCGTAAATCGTATTGTTCATGCAATAGTAAACATAGTCGATATCGTCACGGAAGCTCTCGCGAGTTGTCTTGGGGATATAAGTGTAAGTCTTATCCTCCGATGAAGCCGCGGCAACAACGTCACCGTACTTCTTAGCCTCCTTGAAAGCCTGATTTGCCCAACGGCCTGTGATGATGTAATCAGCCTTGCCTGTGCCGTTCATGAAGTTGAGCGGAATAGCTGCGAACTGAGTTGAAGCGCCGCCCTGAAGGAACAGAACCTTGTAGTTATCGGGAACCTTGTAAATCTCACGGACAAGAGCCTCTGCAGAATCAATGATTCCCTGGAAAGCCTTTGAACGGTGCGACATCTCCATAACGGATGTGCCTGTGCCCTCATAGTCCAGCATCTCTGCGGCAGCCTTGTTCAGGACTGACTCGGGAAGCATGGACGGACCTGCTGAAAAATTATACACTCTACCCATAATAAAACCTCCGATAGAATTTCGGCAATACCGCACACTTGCGGCATATGGTATCGCCTTAAATATTTTACTGAAATATTATACCTTTATGTTAATTCTTTGTCAACTATGTTTTGTTTGTATTATTTTAAATTGTTTTATTCCCTCTTTGAACAAAATGGTGAATAAACGAAAAAAATATGCTAATTTTATGTATATACTGATATATTGTTAATTTTTTGGCGATTGGTACTTGAAAAATTTCCCGTAATGTTGTAAAATAAGTCGGATTGAAAATAAATAATTTATTCTGAAAGGAAGATCAATAATGGAAGCTCTTAACAAAAAGACCGTTGAGGATATTGACGTAAACGGCAAGAAGGTTCTTGTACGCTGCGACTTCAACGTTCCTCTCAAGGACGGCGTTATTACAAGCGACAAGCGTATTGTTGCTTCGCTCCCGACAATCAAATATCTTATCGACCATAATGCAAAGGTTATCCTTTGCTCGCATCTCGGCAGACCCAAGGGCGAATTCAAGCCTGAGTTTTCTCTTGCTCCCGTTGCCGCTCGCCTTTCCGAGCTCCTCGGCAAGGAAGTTAAGATGGCAAAGGACGTTGTAGGCGAAAGTGCACAGTCGCTCGCCGCTTCGCTTCAGGACGGCGACGTAATGCTTCTCGAAAACGTTCGTTTCCACAAGGAGGAGACAAAGAACGATCCCGAATTCTCAAAGAAGCTTGCTTCTCTTGCAGATATCTTTGTAAACGATGCCTTCGGTTCTGCTCACAGAGCCCACAGCTCAACAACAGGTGTTGCCGACTATCTTCCCGCAGTCTGCGGATTCCTCATTCAGAAGGAAATTGAATTCATCGGCGGTGCCCTTGCTAACCCGAAGCGTCCGCTTGTTGCTATTCTCGGCGGTGCCAAGGTATCCGACAAGATCGGCGTTATCACAAACCTCCTCGACAAGTGCGATACAATCATCGTCGGCGGCGGTATGGCTTACACCTTCATGAAGGCTCTCGGCTACAGCATCGGTAACTCTCTTCTTGAGGAAGACAGAATCGAAGATGCTTTGAACATGATGAACACAGCTAAGGAGAAGGGCGTTAAGTTCCTTATTCCGGTTGACAATAAGGTAGGTAAAGAGTACAAGCCCGACACAGAGGCTATGATTATCGACAGTGATATCATTCCCGACGGCTGGATGGGTCTTGACATCGGTCCTAAGACACAGGCTCTCTTCGCTGACGCTATCAAGGGCAGCGGAACCGTAATCTGGAACGGACCTATGGGCGTTTCAGAGTGGGATAACTTCGCAGCAGGTACAATCGCTGTTGCAACTGCCGTTGCAGATTCCGGCGCTATTTCAATCATCGGCGGCGGCGACTCGGCTGCTGCTGTTCAGAAGCTCGGTTTTGCCGACAAGATGTCTCACATCTCAACAGGCGGCGGCGCATCTCTTGAATTCCTTGAGGGCAAGGAGCTTCCGGGCATCGTAGCTCTTAACGACAAATAATCGGAGGTAGTTAAAATGAACAAATCACTTCGCAAAGCAGTTATCGCAGGTAACTGGAAAATGAATAAAACCCCTGCAGAGACAACAGCTCTCATCAATGAGATCAAACCTCTCGTTGCAGACGCAGATTGTGACGTAGTTTGCTGCGTTCCCTATGTTGACCTTTTCGCAGCTCTTGAAGCAGCTAAGGGCTCAAACATCAAAATCGGCGCTGAGAACTGCCACTGGGCGGCAAGCGGCGCATTCACAGGTGAGGTTTCCGCTGAGATGCTCAAGGCTTGCGGCGTTGATATCGTTATCACAGGCCACAGCGAGAGAAGAACATACTTCGGTGACACAGACGTTACAGTTCATGACCGCACAAGAGCAGCTCTTGACAACGGCATGACCGTTATTCTCTGCGTTGGTGAGTATCTTGAGCAGCGTGAGCAGAACATCACAATGGAGGTCGTTTCCTCTCAGGTTAAGATCGCTCTTGCAGGCGTAAGCAAGGAAGAGCTTGACAGAATCATCATCGCATATGAGCCGGTTTGGGCTATCGGAACAGGCAAGACTGCAACAGCCGATCAGGCTGAGGAGGTCTGCAAGGCTATCCGTGAGCTTATCGCCGAGCTTTATGACAAGGAAGCCGCTGACAAGTTTGTTGTTCAGTACGGCGGATCAATGAATGCCAAGAACGCAGACGAGCTTCTCGGCAAGGAGGATGTTGACGGCGGTCTTATCGGCGGCGCATCTCTCAAGGCTCCCGACTTTGCGGCTATTGTTAAGGCAGCAAGTAAATAATTTCTATCGGATATATTTTTCGCGGGACTGACGCATTTTGATGCAGAAAGCGTTTTCTTACACCGAAGCTGTATTCAGATACTGCGAGAGTGTAAAAAATGCTTAAAAGAGCCTCAGGCTCTTTGGTCTGCGCTGAATGCGGCAGTCCTCTGATTTTGAAAGTGGTGATTATATATGAAAAGACCGGTTGTATTATGCATCATGGACGGCTTCGGAATCAATCCCGGCGCAAAGGGAAATGCAATTGAAGCCGCAAATACTCCCAATCTTACCAGACTTTTTAAGGAAAACCCCTGCACTGCTATCGGCGCTTCGGGACTTGACGTAGGTCTCCCCGACGGTCAGATGGGCAACAGTGAGGTCGGTCATACAAATATCGGCGCAGGCCGTGTTGTTTATCAGATGCTCGTTAAGATCTCAAAGTCCATTCAGGACGGCGATTTCTTTAAGAATGAGGCTCTGCTCAAGGCTTGCGAAAACTGCAAGAAGAACGGCACAGCCCTCCACCTTGTAGGACTTCTCTCCGACGGCGGCGTTCACAGCCACATTGAGCACCTTTACGGCTTGCTTGAAATGGCAAAGCGTGAGGGTCTTGACAAGGTTTACGTTCATTGCATCATGGACGGACGTGACGTTTCCGTAACATCGGGCGTCGGCTTTATCAAGGACGTTTACGCCAAGACAAAGGAGCTTGGAGTCGGTGAAATTGCAACGGTTATGGGTCGTTACTACGCTATGGACCGTGACTTTGCTTGGGACAGAGTTGAGAAGGCTTATGCCGCAATGGTTTACGGCGAGGGAATTCAGGCAGACTGCGCAGTTGACAGCATGAACGAATCCTATGCAAACGGAGTTACGGACGAGTTCATCGTTCCGACCGTTATCAATAAGAACGGCATGATCAAGGCAAATGACAGCGTTGTATTCTTCAACTTCCGTCCCGACCGTGCAAGACAGATCACAAGAACCTTCGTTGACGAGAAGTTTGACGGCTTTGAGAGAAAGAACAGCTTCTTCCCGCTCACATACGTTTGCATGACTCAGTACGACGAGACAATGCCGAACGTAAGCGTTGCCTTCCCGCCTGAGGAGCTTAAAATGACTATGGGCGAGTATCTTGCTTCACAGGGCAAAACTCAGCTCAGAATCGCCGAGACACAGAAATATGCTCACGTTACATTCTTCTTCAACGGCGGCGAGGAAAAGACCTTTGAGGGTGAGGACAGAATTCTTATCCACTCCCCCGATGTTCCGACCTTCGATCTCAAGCCCGAGATGAGCGCATACGAGGTTTGCGACGCAGTGTGCGAGCAGATCAAGTCCGACAAGTATGACGTTGTTATCCTCAACTTTGCTAACTGCGACATGGTCGGTCACACAGGCGTATTTGAGGCGGCTGTCAAGGCTGTTGAGGCCGTTGACGAGTGCGTAGGCAGAGTTTGCGACGCAGCTCTCAGCATGGGCGGCGCAGTTCTCATCACTGCCGACCACGGCAACGCGGACAAGATGATCGGCGACGACGGCAAGCCGTTCACACCGCATTCAACCAATCCCGTTCCGCTCTGCGTTGTAGGCTATGACTGCGAGCTTAAGGAAACAGGCAAGCTCTGCGACCTCGCTCCGACAATGCTCCAGATCATGGATCTTCCTCAGCCTAAGGAAATGACGGGCGAATCAATGATAAAGTCGGTTAAATAAGCTATTTATAAAATCAACAGTCCTTTACCTCGGTAAGGGGCTGTTTTTTCTTCCGACTTCTTGTCATTTCCCCGTTGCTGTGATATAATATTCACAATGAATTTACGGAGGTAGTCTATGTATAAGCTTTTTATAGTTGAGGACGATTCGGGCATTGCGAGCGGGATCAAGGAGCAGACCGAGGCATGGGGCTTTGAAGCCCGCACGGTTGAAAATTTCCGCAATGTTCTTGCCGAATTCAGCGAATTTCAGCCGCACATCGTCCTGCTTGACATAATGCTCCCGTTTTTTAACGGTTATCACTGGTGCAGTGAGATACGAAAAATTTCAAAGGTGCCGATCATCTTTATTTCCTCTGCTTCCGACAATATGAATATTGTTATGGCTATGAACATGGGCGCGGACGATTTTATCGCAAAGCCCTTTGACGAGAATGTTCTGACAGCCAAAATACAGGCTCTTCTGCGCAGGACCTACGACTTCGGCTCGACCGTTCCCGTTATTGAACACCGCGGAGCTATCCTCAACACAGGTGACGGCACGCTGACCTTCGGCAATGAGCAAATCTCACTTTCGAAGAACGAATTCAAAATCCTGCAATGCCTTATGGAGAACAAGGGCAAGATCGTCAGCCGTGAAAAGCTGATGGAAAAGCTCTGGAAAACAGACATTTTCGTTGACGAAAACACGCTGACCGTAAACATCAACAGGTTGAGGAAAAAGCTCGATGCCGCAGGGCTCGAAAGCTTTATCACGACCAAATTCGGAATGGGATATATTATTGAATAAAGGTGTTTTTATGAGGCTTTTTAAAGATTACCTGAAGCAAAACCTTAAGGGTATACTTCTTTTTTTCATATTCTGCATTGTCTTTACGATTGTTTTTATTCTTTACGGAATTACTGTTCGGGCGATCCTCTACCCTGCCGCTTTATGCCTGATAATCGGGCTGATGTTTTTCCTGCAGGATTTCCGTCAGGTGAGGAAAAAGCACGAAAAGCTTTGCGAAATTCAGCGGCTTACCTCCGCAATGATAGACACATTGCCCAATATAAAAAGCATTGACGATGCGGATTATCAAAACCTTATAAAAAATCTGACCAAAGAGGTCTCCGACCTTGAATACAACAGCTCGATAAAATACATGGACATGATCGACTATTACACCGTCTGGGCGCACCAGATAAAAACGCCGATCGCGTCAATGCATATTACGCTTCAGGGTGAGGACTCTCCCCTGTCCCGCCGTCTTAGCACTCAGCTTTTCCGCATTGAGCAATATGTTGACATGGTGCTGGCTTTCCTGCGCGTTGATTCAACCTCGACCGACTATGTTTTCAAGAGCCATAGCCTTGATGACATTCTCAGAGAAACCGTCAAGCATTTCTCCACGGAGTTTATTGAAAAGAAGATAAAACTTGAATATACCCCGATTGATAAAATGCTGATAACCGATGAAAAATGGCTCCTGTTTGTCATTGAACAGCTGCTTTCAAATGCGCTTAAATATACGCGTGAGGGCAGTGTTAAAATCTATATGCACGGTGAATCGCTGTGCATTGAGGATACGGGAATAGGCATTGCGCCCGAGGATCTGCCGCGAATCTTTGAAAAGGGCTACACAGGCGGCAACGGCAGAATCAATTCAAAGGCGAGCGGTCTGGGGCTTTACCTTTGCAAGCGAGTTTGCGATAATCTCGGAATCGGCATAACCGCACGTTCGGAAATCGACAAGGGAACGGTTATTTTGCTGAACCTTGAACAGTATGAAATCAAACCGGAATAAGCTCAGGGCAATACCGTGCACAAAATGTTCGGTATTGCCTTAAAAATATCCCATAAGTTATTGAAATAAAAAAACAAAAATGATATAATAAATTGGTTTTTATATTTAACCGTCAAAATGGAAAATAAGGAGCTGACAAAATGGCAGAAAATGAGAAAAAGACCGTACCTTCCGTTGAAGGCATGGAAGCTCATATCGACACATGGCGAGACATTATCAAAAACAAGCAGAGAGGCATTTTTGCCTTTGACGAGCTTGCTGAGATCAAGCTTAAGGCACTCAAAAAGAGAATTTACACGGACTTTGAGGACACCGCTCCCTGGAAGATGCGCGAGTGCATCTATAAGGATATCGGCGACTACGAGTATCTCTACGACGGCTGGAAGGATCTTAACGTCGGCGGCTACTGGGGCGGCAACGGACTCAGCTCGTTCTTCAAGAATAAGATCACGATTCCCGAACGCTTCGAGGGCAAGAAGGTCACACTTTACGTTTACTTCGGTGGCGACTCTCTCGTTTCCGTAAACGGCGTACCTTTCCAGGGTCTTGACCCGTTCCGTAACGCAGTTGTTCTTACAGACTGCGCTAAAGCGGGCGATACATATGATATCGACATCGAATCCTACTTCGTATGGCACTCAAACGAAAGCTCGCTTAAAAAGCTGGAGTGTTCATTCATCGCAACAACAGACGATGAGATCAACGAAATTTACTGGGATTTGAAAGCAGTTTACAACGCACTCTTTATGCCGGGCATGGGCAACGACTACGCTACCCTTATCCGCGAATCGCTCAAAGAGGCTTTCCAGTATGTTGACTTTGACGAGCCCGATTTTGACGTATTCAAGGCTAAGCTGAGAATGTGCAAAAAGGTTCTCTATGACAAAGTTTACAACAACCCGAACTACAAGTGCATGGGCAAGCTCGACCTTATCGGTAACTCCCACCTCGACATGGTTTATATGTGGGCATACAAGGAGTTCGTCCGTAAGGTTGGCCGTACTCACGCAACGATGCTTCGTCTTATGGAGCAGTATCCCGACTTCATCTTCTCTCAGAGCCAGGCAGGTATGTATGAAGAAATGAGAGTTCATTATCCGAACATCTTCGAGCAGGTTCAGAAGAGAGTCAAAGAGGGCCGCTGGGAATATATCGGCGGTATGTGGGTTGAGCCTGATTGTAACATCATCTCAGGCGAGAGCTTTGTCCGTCAGTTCCTCCACGGTGTTCGCTATGCCGAGAAGTGGTTCGGCGTAACGCCCAAGACCTGCTGGCTTCCCGATGTTTTCGGCAACAGCTACTGTATGCCGCAGATCATGAAAAAGGCAGGAATGAAATATTTCGTTACCCACAAGATGGGTATTTGGAACGATACAAACCCGTGGCTTTACAATTCCTTCTGGTGGGAGGGTCCGGACGGATCGAAGGTATTCGCAGCCGTTCCCCCGACTCACTTCATCGGTTCAATGGAGGCGGATTCACTTAAGACAAACTGGGTCAAGTATACCGATAAGGACACCATCGGCGAGTCCATGTACTGCTACGGCTGGGGCGACGGCGGCGGCGGAGTCGATAACGAGATGCTTGAATATGTCAAGAGATATAAGAACTTCCCCGGTCTCCCGGAAACAAAGGTTTGCAAGATTGAGGAATCACTTGAAAATATGCGTCAGAAGGCTATCGCAGCCGGCGATAAGATCGTTACATGGAAGGACGAGCTTTACCTTGAGGAGCATCGCGGCGTTCACACCACAAAGGCTGCTCTTAAAAAGGCAAACCGTTACTGCGAGAATCTCTTCAGAGAGGCTGAGATGTACGCAGTTATCGCAGAAAGCTACGGCTACGAGTACCCGACAGAGGAGCTTGCTCTCGCATGGAGAAAGATCCTTACCAACCAGTTCCACGATTCACTTCCCGGAACTCATATCACCGAGGTATTCGGCAAGCTCATGAGCATCTACGATGAGGTTATCGAAACAGGCGAAAGAGTACGCAATGAGGCTCTTGCAGTTATCGCAGAGCATATCGGCTATGACAAGAACCTCGGCAAGCCGTTTGCACTCTTCAACTCCCTTGCAAATATCGCTACGACTAAGGTTGAGCTTGATTATCAGGACGTTGATATCTTCGATGAGAACGGCAATAAGGTCGCAACTCAGGCGTACACTAAGCCGAACGGCGAAAAGAAGCTCGTATTCGTTGCCAAGGATATTCCGGCTGTCGGCTACAAGGTTTACTACAAGATGCCTGCCGCAAAGGCTCCCGCGTATGAGGAGAGCAACGGCAAGGAGATCGAGAATGACAGCTTCAAGCTTGTTCTTGACGACAATGCAACTCTTATCTCAATCTATGATAAGAAGAACCGCCGTGAGGTCATCTCCAAGGGCGGCAAGGGCAACGATTTCAGACTCTTCGAGGATATGCCCGGCGGATACGACGCATGGGATATCGTTGCAACATATGTTGACCGTGAATTTGAGCTCAAGGACGGCATTGTTAAGGATATCGTCAAGGGCGATGTTTACACAATGATTTCAATTGAGAAGGACGTTCTCAAGTCAAAGATTGAGCAGAACATCATCATCTATAACGACCTTGACAGAATCGACTTTGACACTCACATCAGCTGGCACGAGGATCAGAAGCTCCTCAAGGTATTCTTTGACGTTGATCTTCAGACGAAGAACTATACGAGAGATATCGCCTATGCTACAATGGAGTGCTGCTCATACAGATACAATCCGTATGACAAGGCAAAGTTTGAGGTCAATGCCCACAACTGGATCGACATGTCCGACGAGGACTACGGTGTATCGCTTCTCAACGACTGCAAGTACGGTCACGAGGTCAACGAGCACAAGATGATCCTCACCCTCCTCAAGGCTCCGATCAAGCCCGATCCGAAGTCTGACAGGGGCGATCACTACTTCACATATTCGCTCTATCCCCATGCAGAGACATGGAAGAAGGCAAAGACCCTTGAAAGAGGACTTGAAATCAATCATCCGCTTGTTCCCGTTGACATTAAGTCGGAGGGCGAAATGGGCGCAGACAATTCATTCATCACTCTCACGAGCGACAGCATGACGCTTGAGGCTGTCAAGAAGTGCGAGGATGAGGACGCTTACATCATCCGTATGGTTGAGAAGAAAGGCAGAAGCGTTGACGCAAGCGTTAAATTCTTCGCTCCCCTCACCTACGCCGCAGAATGCGACCTCATTGAGAGAAACGATGTTCCCGTTGACTTTGACGGCGATACGATCAGCTTCCACGCAACCCCGTTTGAGATCAAGAACTACAAGGTAAAGATCAAATAAAACGATTTTGAGAGGGCTGTTGCAGTAAAATGCAGCAGCCCTGATTTTTTAACTATGAGCTTTGAAAATGACTTAAAGAAACAAATCGAGGGATATATTCTTTTTCCCGAGAATATAATTGACGAGACAATTAAAGCGAACTGCAAAAGCGTTGAGCTTCTGACAGAAAAGCAAATGGCGGACATCTGCGCTGTAAGGCGGAATATCAGTGTAACGGCAAACAAGTTCAAGTATTCTCTTGACGATCTGGAGCTGATAATCAAAACTGTTGACAGCGACCCGAGCTCATCCTTTGCAAAGCTCAGGAACGCCGTAAGGCAGATCGAATTCATATTAAATAAGCAGTGAAAGTGAGGCAATTGGCATGGAATACACGGTTGAATTTTTTCAAAAAAGCGCCGATTACGTTATGTCGATAATCAATGACGAGCCCGAAATCGCAATTATTCTCGGCTCGGGTCTCGGTGATTTTGCATCGAAAATCAAAAATCCGATTGAAATAAAATACAGCGACATTCCGAATTTTCTTGTTTCGACCGTCGCTTCCCACGCAGGCAAGCTGATTTACGGCGAGGTCGGCGGCAAAAAGGTCCTTTGCATGGCAGGCCGCTTTCATTCCTATGAGGGCTACGATTTTGAACAGCTTGTTATACCGGTTCGCCTTTTCAAGCTTCTCGGCGTTAAGGCGACCATACTCACCAATGCCGCCGGCGCTGTCAATAAAAGCTACAATGTCGGTGATATAATGATAGTCAGCGACCATATAAAGCTCAACGGAGCAAGTCCGCTCAGAGGGAAGAATCTTGACTTTTTCGGTCCACGTTTCTTTGATGTGACGGATATGTACACCAAAAAGCTCCGTGAAATTGCGCTGAAATGCGCCGACGGAAGCGGGCTGAATTTCCGCGAGGGAGTTTACATGTTCTTCCCAGGTCCTCAGTTTGAAACGCCTGCGGAGATCCGAGCCGCAAGGCTTTTGGGTGCGGACGCGGTCGGAATGTCCACCGTCACCGAGGCGCTCACAGCGGCGCACTGCTCAATGCCGCTTCTCGCCTTTTCCGTCATGACAAACATGGCGGCAGGTGTGCTCGACTGCAAGCTCTCCGATGAAGAGGTCGGAATTGCGGCGGCAAAAATAGCCGACAGGTTCGGTGCATACATTGAAAAGGTCATAGCCGCAATTGACGTCAACAATCTTTAAAAGCAAGCTCCCACTCCGTTTTCAGAGTGGGAGCCTTTATTTTACTTTATGCCAAACAGTGATTTTATGAAGTTCCAAACAATTTTAAAGAATTTCACAATGATGTTGTCCTCTTTAACGGGCTTATCGTTGGGCTCTTCGTCGGGCTTGATTTCTCCACCCGGCTTATCGGGATCCTGACTGATGAGGTTGATATATTCAACATAAACGGAATCGGTCTGCAATTCCTCCTGCGTTTTGGTCTGGTCAACCTTTGAGAGGAGCACACCTGCATAATTGAGGATATCAACGTCGAGCTGATCCACAACACCGTCATGGTTGCAGTCCGCCGCCGACAATACAGCCGCATCAGGAGTAAGCATACCGTTGGCAATCATGCTGACGATCGTCGCGTCTCTGCCGTCATAGCTTCCGTCCCCGTCCGTATCGCCGAATACGACCACGGTGTACGAGGCGATAACCTCGTCCGAGCCGTCGGTTCTTATCTCAATTTTATCGCCCGTTCTCGGCTTGTCGGCATTGCTGTAAGCAAGGTGCGTGCCCTCTTTAAGTCCGAACGTCTGTGCAACCGTCTCGTCAATGCCCTTGGTAAGGTCAAAGCCGTAAATCTGCGCTTTTTCACTGTCGATAAGAAGCGGCGCGTTTTCGTTTACAGTCGGCTTGAGCGCCTCCGCGTCAAGCTTTGCAATACTCATGGTTTCTTTTTTATTACAAACCGAGCATGTTCTTTCCTTTGTGCCCTCGGTCTGCGTTGTCGGCTGAACAGTTACTGTCCAATCGCCGTAGGTATGGTTGTAGTTGAATTCTTTTTCTCCGCACCAAACACACTCATCATAATAACACGCTGAGGTAATATCATACGGAGAAAATAAAAAACTTTTATAGACGTGGGTATGAAATTTAAATTCATGGTTTTTCAAGCCGTCAATTTTCAGTGCAGGTACTGTTCCACATTTCCACGAATGAGTAATTATGCTTTCATCTACTGCTCCGTCAATCGTAACAATCGAAATATAGTTTGACAGTATCGCTGTTCGGAGCATCCACGATGAATATCCGTAATAGTTCATGTCCGGATTAATTTCATCACGACTTGTATGGCAGCCCTGACTTTGTGAGTAATCCGTTCCCTTCAGTCGCTTATTTGCTGAATAATTGCCCATATAATTATTAACATCGGATGCAGACGGCAGGTAAATTTTATCCTCTGTATCTGAGCCGTCATATTTGCTGTTGTCTAAATCGGGGCCGCTTGGCAATCCATCATTATTTTTGTTCGTCAATTTTGATGTTTTTATTATTTCTTTTTCCGCATCCGAAAAAGCGTCATTATAAAAATCATTGTTAAGCCATTTCCTGATTGAGCTTGTTTCCCAATCATTAGCATAGGAGGTATAGTCCTTACTGTTAAAGCTTTCGCCGTCTTTTTCGTAAACAACACTCTGAAACGGAAGTGAATCGATCGTATTATTGCACATCAAATAGCCTTCATCCGCATCCAAAACACGCCATTGCAGCGGCTCGTATTTAAAGTAATATATTTCATTGCGGTTGTATCCGTTTTTTTCCTGTATAGTTCCATAATAACTATTTTCTTGATAACAAAAAGATAAATCATTGTTTATTCTTATAGCTCTGTAATCATATTTACCGTCACCGTTCAAGTCAATATCGGCATAACTCATACTTTGTGCTAAGGCCGAGCAATCATTATCTGTATAATAGTTCTTTGTTTTCCAATCAAGCTTAAGTGCATTGAGCTCAGCCAAAATACTCTCGTCCTCTACCTTGGTCTGCGGATACGAGCCGAACTCAATAATATCTCCTGATTTATATTCGTATGTCTTTTCTATCTTCGGAACGTTTGCGGTTTCTTTATTTTGGCAAACCGTGCAGGTTCTTTCCTTTTTGCCCTCGGTCTGTGTTGTCGGCTGAACGGTTACTGTCCAATCGCCGTAGGTATGGGCAGACTTCGGCAGAGCTGTATATTCATATTTTTCATTACAAACCGAGCAGAGCTTATAGCTTGCACCGCCCTCAATGCATGTTGACGGATCTGAAGCACTCGTAAATTTGTGTGCGTGACCGTCATAGTTATAATGAACTCTGATTTTAGAAAGACCGCCGTTGCCCTCGAGATCCTTCTCGATCGCGTTCCATTCCTCCTCGGGTCCGCGGTAGCTTATATCCTTAAAGGGTGACATTAAACCGTCGGGGAAAGCGGAATTGTAAATATATTTTATGCTCTTCGGAATAATCAGCTCGGTTGAAAGACTTGTATCCTTAATTCCGACATTTCCGTAGAATTGATACATTCCGACATAAGGTATGCCCAATGCTACCACGGGTAAGCCGTCGATAGTTTCGGGAATTTCATTTGTTGAAAAATCGTAACTTCTTAACAACGATATTTCTTCATTTCCTGTACCGATGATAACCTGATAATCATATATAATTGAATAATTATAAAGATCGCTGAAAACCAATTCAGAAAGCGGAATTTCGGAATCGGCACCGGGATGGTAGTAATTGCTCCATGCGCTGTAATTGTTCAGACAGCAGAAATATCTTGAAAAACGCTCGCTTCCGAAAATATCACTGCCCGTATAAAGCTGGTTTCCTCCAGCCGTAAAGCCGAAGTCATAACGAATGAACTCGGAATCCGCAAACGCAGAATCGCCTATCCAGATTACACCGTCGGTTATATGAATATTCGTTGCTCCCTTACAACCGTAGAAGGCTCTCGCTTCGATTCGCTTGACGGAATTCGGAATAATAACTCTGCAATAGGGGCTGAGCTCCATATACATGAATGCATTCTCGCCGATCGCCGTTACGGTATAGCTGTCAATATAATCAGGAATTTGAAAAATATTATCCGACAAATAAGGATTTTCAACACCCATGTTATAGCCCGTTATCGTGGCTTCACCGTTATTAACCTCATAGGTAAAAAAGGCTTCCGAGCCGCCGTCCTGCGCAAGGACAGAACTCGGCGCAACAACCGTCAGCATCAGAATCGCGATGATTACCGACAAAATTTTCCTTGCCGTTTTCATGTTTACAACCCTCTGAATTTCAATTTCAATAATATCGCCTTATAAGAATTTGTTGCATTTGCACTAATAAATTGAACATTTTGCGGTATTATTATTTAAATTTTAGCACTATATAACATTTTTGTCAATATATAATATTGATTTTGAATTATTGCAGAAAAATATTGACATTTCGAGATACAGTGCTACAATAGAGGTAGGTTAAAAGTTGTCTTCGGGGCGGGGCGCAATTCCCCACCGACGGTAATGGGATTCAGTCCACAAGCCCGTGAGCGAAAGTTGATTCGGTGAGATTCCGAAGCCGACGGTACAGTCCGGATGAGAGAAGATTATTATTCTTGAAAAATAAAGTCCCGTACAGTTTTTGTACGGGACATTTTTGTTCGTTGGCAACTCTGACTGAATTTATTTGAAAGGGTGTTGTTTATGAACACAAAAGTAAAAAGCTTGCGAAAGGTCACGGTCACGGCAATCATGTCGGCGCTCTCGGCGGTGCTGATGTTTGTAGAATTTTCAATTCCTATCATGCCGTCGTTCATTAAGCTTGACATTTCCGACCTGCCCGCGCTCATCACCTCTTATGCCTTCGGACCCGTGTGCGGAGTTGCCACATGTCTTGTCAAGAACCTTATTCACCTGTTTGCGACCCAGACCGCAGGTGTCGGAGAGCTTTCCAATTTCATCCACGGCGCGGTTTTCGTTTTCGTCGCAGGCATGTTCTATAAGTATCATCACAACCGCAAATTTGCGTTTATAGGTGCAATAGTCGGCGATTTTGCGATGGCGGCAATGAGCTTTTTTATCAATTATTTCTTCGTTTACCCGATTTATTTCAAGCTCATGGCACCCGAAAGCGCTATCCTCGCCGCATATCAGAGCATTCTTCCGAGCGTCGGCTCACTCTGGCAGGCGATTATTATTTTCAACGTGCCGTTCACCTTTGCAAAGGGACTTATCAGCGTTGCGATAACCTTTGCGATCTACCCGATGATCTCCCCGATACTTAAGGGAAAGAAGTGACGGGGATATTTTCAACGAAACTAACCAAGGCTTCCCCAAAAGAGGAGCCCACGCTTAATTTCTGACTTCAAGAAAACCCCTCAGTCGGCTGCGCCGACAGTGTCTCGCTGCGGCTCGGTCACGTCGCGGCTCTGACAGTCCACCGGACTGTCATTCACTACCGCGCCGACACTTCGCTACCCTAAAGGGGCGCCAAGACTAAGTTTCTTCTTCTCTTGGGTCGATGTGGGCATCGACCTCTACGGAATGTGCATTTTCTGAACCTCGTTACGGTAAAAAAGTCTGATAAAAATGCTTTCAGCGCAGAAAAAAATCTTGCCTCCCCTGCAGGGGAGGTGTTGAGCGAAGCGAAACGGAGGGGTTAAAGTTTGATGAGACCTCACTCCCTCAGTCACAGACAAGCCGTGACAGCTCCCCCAAAGGAGGAGCCCATTATTCTACCGTGCCGACACTTCGCTACCCCAAAGGAGGATCACACACATTCACCTACAATAAAAACACGGACTGTCACATATCTGACAGTCCGTATTTTTTAAGCATTGACCATATCGTGATGATGAGCTTTTGTTGTATAGGAGGAAATATCGAGTATGGTCTCGCCGTCTATCTGCAAGGGCGTCGGGCGGTCAAATTCCACTGTTATCGCCTTGCCCTCGAGAATAGCTATATTCTTTTTATGCTTGACATGCTCGCCCTTGAATATTGACGGGAACACTGCCAAAGCTTTCAGCTTGCCGAGATTATGATAAACCATAACGGAAAGCTTACCGCTTGTTCTGTCTTGATTCGGTGTCGGCATCATTCCGCCGCCGTAAAATTTTCCGTTCATCGTCGGCGCGAGCCAAACCTTTTTGAATTTATGCTTCACTCCGTCCACCGTGACGGTTGCACTCGTCGGCTTATAGTGGAAAAGCAAACCCTTGATCGCAATAGCAGTGTAATTTATACTGCCCTCGGTCGTCTCTCTGAGCTTGTCGCCGACCTCACAGCAGTAGCCGTCGATGCCGTAGCCGATGCCGTTAAGGAAGCGATAGGTCTTGCCGTTGACCGTTACCTCGGGCAAATCCTTCAGATATTTCGTTATATTGAACGGCTTATCGCCGTATTTGTGTCCAAGCTCATGGGCAAAGTCGTTGCCCGAGCCCATCGGGAAATAATAAACCTCGTTTTTCTCCGAGTAATCATACGGAAGATTGATGAAGCGATTCAGCGTTCCGTCACCGCCGCACACGATGAGAATATCCCCCTTTTGCATCTCGGGAAGAACATCGCTGTAGGTTTCCGGCTTCGTCATATCACAATACACAATTTCGCCATCAAGCATATCCTCGATCATTCTAATATCGGCGCCGCACCTCTTGTTGCCCGCCAAAGGATTGTAGAGAACATAATTTTTCGGCATTTTTATCCCTCCGCGTTTGTTTTATAATTTCTTTCATTATAATTTTACAACGCGAAATGCAACCCAACATCAACTGAAGTTCAATTTTTGTTGAAGTTTGTCGAATAATGTCAAGCAGAGCTGTTATGCCGAATGCACAACAGCTCCGTTTTTTATGCTCGTTTTTTCTTAAGTTTTACTGTAAATTTACAGCCGCTTTCAGTATTTTCAGCAAGGATCTCGCCGCCCTCAAGCGTCATGATCCTGCTGACGAGCGCCAGTCCAAGACCGTTGCCCTCCTGCTTGTGGGAGCTGTCCGCCTGATAGAATTTCTCAAAAATATGCTTCTCAGCTTTTTCGGGAATTCCCTCTCCGTGATCCTCAATCGTAAAAATAATTCTGTCGGCATCATTTTTCAGCCTGATCTCAATTTTATCCCCCTGCGGGCTGAATTTAATCGCATTGCTCAAAAGATTATCCCAAACGTGAAGCATCAGATTTTCATTGCCGTAATACCTTATGCTTTCAAGATCGGCATCAATTTCGATGTTTTTATTCTCCCAAAGCGTTTCCATTCCGACGATTGCACAGCGAATCTGCTCATCAAGAGAAAACTCTGTCTGATCTGTAGGAATCGAACGATTCTCAATTTTCGAAAGCAACAGAATGCTTCCCGTCAGGGTCGAAAGGCGCTGAGTGCTGACAATAATTCCGTCAACATACTTCTTTTCCTCATCGCTGAGGCTGCCGCAGTCCTGCAAAAGCATTGCATAGCCCTCAACGGCATTTATCGGTGTTTTGAACTCATGCGAAACGTTTGAGACAAAGTCGCTTTGAATTATTTCAATCGAACTTAGCTCGTGCGCCATCATGTTGAATCCCGAATAGACCTCGCGAATCTCTTTAAGCCTTGATTTTGTCTGCAAACGCACTGAAAAATCACCGTCGGCAACCTTTTCCATCGCCTTTCCCAACTGCTTTATCGGGTCAAAGAACCAGTTTGAGATCATACCTGTTATGCCGAAGCATATTATCAGTCCGAGCACAAAAACGGCAATTGTCAGCGGCAGGCGCCATTCTGAGGTAAGCACGTTTTTCAGAAGCATTTCCGCTCCGAACGAGAGCAGAATACAAACTATCAGCTCGGCGGCAACGATGAGCGTCAGCCTCATTCTCAGACCGAATATCTGATCCTTTTGACCGCGTATTTCTTCAAAAATCTCTCTGCTTTTCATAGCTTGACCACCTTGTATCCGACGCCGCGGATAGTAACGATTTTAAAATCCCTGCTGTCGCGGAATCTGTCCCTGAGCCTGCCGATATGCACATCAACAGTGTGGGTATCCGATTCATTTTCATAGCCCCATATCTCGTCCATGAGCTGATTCCTTGTAAAAATCTTGCCCGGATAGGCGGACATTTTATAAAGGATCATGAACTCCTTCTGCGGCAGAATGAAGCTGTCGTTTTCAGTCGTGACCGTCAGCGAATCAAGATCCATAACGGTCGAGCCTATCGTTTGACGGCGCTCATTTATCATCTGAGCACGGCGAAGCAGGGCTCCCACGCGAAGCACCATTTCGTTGACGTTGACGGGCTTTATCATGTAATCGTCCGTTCCCGAAACAAAGCCGCGGCGCATGTCGTCGAAAGCGTCCTTAGCGGTTATCATCATAACGGAAATGTGATTATCGCTGTCGCGGAGCCGATGCACCAGCTCGTAACCGTCCATGACAGGCATCATAATGTCGGAAATAATAAGATCGTAATAGTCTCTGTCAAGCTCATCGAGCGCCTCCTGACCGTTTGAAACGCCCTTGACCGAATAGCCGTTCTTCGTCAGCACATGGGAGAAAAGACGGCAAAGCTCAATATCGTCCTCTGCAATCAGTATTTTAAACATGTCTGCTCCTCCGAAGTTATATAATAAATTTATTTTATCATACTTTCTGAAAAAAGACCAGTATTTTAGCTTTTCTGTATACAATTTTCCGTTTATGTAAAAAAGCACCCCGAAAGCCGAGCCTTCAAGGTGCATAAATTCATATTAAATTTTTGTAAGTGAGCCAAGCAATCAGCGCGACCCATGCAATGAGAATCAGCGGAATACCGAATTTGAAATACCATTTTCGCGTTTTGTGATGAAAGGCACGCATGGCAATAAGCCCGCCGAGCGAACCGCCGAGAAGTGACAAGATAAACAGTGTCAGCTCGCTGATGCGGAATTTGCCGTCAATCGCCTTTTTCTTGTCAATGCCGAACACGGCAAAGGTTATTATGTTGATTATAATCAGCCATATGTAAAGATATTTCATTGTGGATTACCTTTGTTCTTTAAAAATACAGCGACCGAGACAGCCAACTCGAGGATAACCGATATTCCGATAAAATAGCTCAAATCAAGCATCAGCATTAACCCGTCCGCATTGTTTGCCTCACGGAATTCAATTAAACCGTGCGGAATCAAAATCATCAGTATAGTTATAACGGCTAAGCCGAAAACAAATGACAGCAGGTTTAGCAGAAAGAAAAGTGAAATTGATTTAAAGCTATTCTCCTTGCGTGCAATAAAGAAATAAACAGCAACAAACGGAATCGCCGCCAAGACGGGAAAGAAAAGCTCTTGCAAAACAGAAAGATTACTTGCAAATGATGAAAGATAAAGCTCAAGAAGAACAGTTATCACAATGCTTTTTATAAAGCCGTACGGTATGGCTTTTAAGAATTCTCTTTTCATTTTTTCCTCCATTTTTACTTTCTCGATTGAGGTTCGGTCACGCTCCGGCTCTGAACGTCCACCGGACGTTCATTCACTATACCGTCGCGCCACTTCGCTACCCTCAAGGAGAAGCCTTGGTCGGTTCCTACAATCTTTTTACAAAACCCCTCAGTCAGCTGCGCTGACAGCTCCCCTAAGGAGGAGCCCACGCATAAAACGAATTTCCTCAAATCCTTTACAAACCCCTCAGTCACAGACAAGCCGTGACAGCGTCTCGCTGCGGCTCGGTC